>Ga0228710_1000121_pt1 | contig 68900 bp, 24 predicted proteins | sample MedpolnodulmetaG_FD_177995 | JGI IMG/M metagenome (GOLD analysis project Ga0228710, IMG submission 177995) | Root nodule microbial communities from Medicago polymorpha collected in Santa Monica, California, United States - pink nodules | ecosystem: Host-associated > Plants > Roots > Nodule...
GTGATAAGCTAATTTTTGATCTAGAGAAGCCACCTAAAAATATGCACGTTCAAGTCGTTCCCAAATAAAGATTTGGTGTTCATGATCCGCACTTTGAACAGATCACCTTAACTCTAATCCTAGACTAGATTACCTTCACTCACCGATGCTACTTCTTTCCTTGATTTCATCTGATGTAAATATGGGTATCAATCCTTTTTTGGTAACTCTATAACAACAACACTCTTTTTTATAATTTTGGATAATATGTAATCATAATTCACACATCATTGGTTCCAACTGTTTTCATCCTAAATATTATGTCAATTCCTAATCTCATAAACTGATTATATGTTCTCTTAATCATACCATATATATTTTATGATGAATCACAATGTTCCGTCGTTTTAACATCTCTTCTTTCGATTTTTTTTTATCGAATACGTTATTGAACCCGTGCGAAGCACGGGTTTGTAACTAGTTTAGTTAAAAAGTAATGGATGACTCAGGGTTAATTGGTAAGGAATAAACTAATTGACAACAGATTGTTGATAAGTAATTTAATTGAATTGGTCAAGTTATTTGACTGATTTTAAATTTTGTAAAATTAGTGGTTAAATTAATTGATAAATATGAAATGACATAAAAACAATTTAATTTTTATAATTAAGATAATAAAGCTAAAATCGATAAAAGAATGATAAGTTATAAACTCAAATGTTATAAGCCTGTGTGAAGAAAAAAAGTTATTAAACTGGTTTATTTCGGTCATATAAACCTATAAACTATAAGATATTTCCTATAAACTCAAAATTCAGTCTTATCAAACATCGTCATATCAATATTTTAAGATAATTCCCTAAAAAAATATTTTATCAAAATTTAGTCTTACCAAACATCATCATATCAATATTTTAAGATAATTCCCTAAAAAATATTTTAAAATAAATCTATAAATTGTAAAATATTGTCCATCGTAAAAATCAAACCAATTAAAATTGTTTCATTTTTTCCATATTCGGTGTAAACCAAACAAACCTAACATCTGTTGGCTCCTCTAAAGATAAATGTAAAGAATTTGCACACTAACCACTAATCATAACTATTAAATCATAAAAATTGTTTGGCTTTAATCATATCCATTTCTTTTTTTATTGGTGAAATTAACTATATCTACTTCTCAAATCACACGTATAAATTATTGTAATCAGGAGTCTTTGATCGACAATCAGAGTTATGGAAGCACTACAAAAGATGATGAAAATAGGCAGAAAAGTCACATCGAAAATTCACAGTATTGCATCAACTAACTTGATGATCTACAATATGCACATGCTAATCTATATTTACACTGTCTGAGAGATTCTTAAGCACTCAAATGGCTCAAAAATTAGTTATATATATGGTATGTAACCTACACATGAGAGTTATGATGCATTAGTTGTTAGGAATCAATGCATACATCTCGAGTAAGAACCATCATTGAGCTACCCAAGTTGTAGAGGCGAAACTCAGCAAGATCCCAGCTTTAGTTTTAGTTGCACCGGAAATAACTATTCCATTGATCATTTTGTTGTAGAAATTATAGAACCTATAGCCAAATTATACCCCAAGACCCAGGATCAACTATGAATTGGAAACAACTATATGTATGAGTAAATTAAATGACCTGAATTAACATATGGTCAAGTGTTACAAGAATCCATATACAAAGTCAATTAACCGGCCTTTGGAGTGTTGCTGACGCTGTTGGAGCTATCTTGAAGTCCCTGAGATGCAGAATACTGGCTCGAAGCACTCTCATCTATGATGATTCTATCACTCATCACCGAATGCTTTGCCTTCTTTCCTCTAGATGTGCAATCCTAGAGAAATCAGAATGAAGGTCAGTCCGTTTTAGCACTGAAACAAGTTTGGATTTTTATGATATATATAAATTGTTTATAATATACCTGTTGTGTTGATGATCCAGGCATCTTAAGCTCAAGCTCTGTTGCCACATCTGGAGACACACTACATCTTTCTGCATCACTAGGTCTTCTTCTATGACCTGGTGACTTGCTTCGAGACTCTTTTCGACTAAACATGTGGGATGTAGAAGGATACTGAGCTGATGGCATCTCTATTGGAGGGATAGCTGGAGCCGAGAATGGAATATACATTGAGGATAGACTTGGAATATGACCAGGATTTTGGTTTCCGAAGTAAGGAAAAGGTTGCATAGGTGGTGGGTGAATGGAAACCGGACCAGGAGGGATTGGCATTGGCATTGGCATTGGCATAGGAACGGGGTACGTATAAGGGCTGCTCATGACAACAGAATGGTCAATTGCAGTCCATGGCGGCATGACTCTGACTCTCTGCTGATACTGAGAATTAAGATTTTCTATATCGGATTTTAAAGACGCTTTCTCTTCTCGGAGTTCATTCTTTTCTTGTATTAGCTGTGAATATAAAATCAAATGAATAAATAAGCTGCACACAAGGTTGATCTTAAAGAAAAATTGAATAAATAAAAGAACCTTACTTCATGTGACTCTTCAGAAAGTGATTTATGCTCTGTTTTCAGTCTATCAACTTCAGATGTTATGTCCTTTAGCACTTGGATTGTCTCTGTGATGATGGTTGCCTTGTCATTCCGTGGTCTATCAGGATCTGCATCATGTACAACGAACATGAATATCTCAACTACGGAACAACTACCATTTCAAATTTAGTAATACTTGTTTAATTTATACATTTGCTTGCTTGTAAAACAACAATAATCAAAGGTCTTTCCACTAATGCAGTCAACCATGTGGATATAAAAAATCATGTCATAACATGTTATAACAAATCATGTTTACAAATATAAAAAACTCTGGAATCAACATTGTCCCCGAGTAATGAAAAAATTACTAATTTGAACCACATTTTAAATTCTTAAGGACCAATTTTCTATTTTTCATTTCACAGACACTAAATAGTTCTTTGTAGTTTTATCTTGGGGCGGGCAAAAAAACCAAAAACTGAACTGAACCAAAAAAAAAACCGAACCATTACTAACAGTTCTGAAACTGAACTGAAACAGTTCAGTTCGGTAACTAAAATTCAATTTCATTTGTTTTTTTCATATTTTTTTCAAAGGTATTAATAATAACAGTTCAGTTCAGTTCGGTAACTAAAATTCAATTTCATTTGTTTTTTTCATATTTTTTTCAAAGGTATTAATAATAACAGTTCAGTTCAGTTCGGTTTGAAACAGTTCAGTTCAGTTCGAAATGCAAACAATTCAGTTCAGTTCAGTTATTTTAAATTTAGCAAACAGTTCGGTTCAGTTTTCATCCCGAACTGAACCATGCCCACCCCTAGTTTTATCATAACCAATTTGAGTATTTACTGTAAATCCAAAGCTAAATCTTTCCAAACAAGCTTGACCCCTAGTTTTTTGAATTTAGATCTTAGATGAAAATATCGAACAACTTGTACATTGAAATGTATTTTCACACTGATTTAGTGAAGTTAGAATACTAGCAGTCTACTCTTCATCCAATTGTAGATATCACATCCTGACCCGTGACTGCCTGTTTTTCCTTACTGCAATGTTTTCTTAATTACAAGATGTTTTTATGATAAAAAAGGGCCGAGCTGGCTTGCACAGCCTGTAGTGGCTGAGTTGTGCTCTATGAAGCACGGACACAGACACGGACACCGACACAGATAATAATTTGAGAAAATGACATAATCCAGTATGATCATAGGTGTCGCGTCGGTGCCCGTGCTTCATAGGTTGTGCTTGCTAATTTACAAACTAGTAGCAGCCCTTTTAGTAACCCAGTCAACTGGGCTTGCTTATTTGACAACTCTAATATCTACCTTCCTTAAGGGAGCTTCAATAGGTCTTATCCCACACATAAACAAGGAACACTACAAGCACCATAAATCATTGAAAAAAATCTTCAATTCACAAAAAAAAAAGAAACACAAACTACTCAACAAATCACATGTTCATGAATCCAAACATGATTAAATAACGTACCTATTACGTTTCCCAATTGATGAAAATGATCATTCAAGCGATCCCTCCTGATTTTCTCACGGTCAGCCTTCTGAACTTTTCTAGCAACAACACTTGGTTCCACCTCACTCCTTTCTCTACACACTCAAATCATTACTTACTCAAACACGTTGATATTAAAACTACCCAAATCGAAGCATGAATATATACCTGACAGTGTTGGTGATGGGCAGCGGAGGTGATTCAGCCACCGTAAGGGATGGTGTTTTGGAGGTGTTTAGCGGCGGCGGAGGCGGAGGGTTCCATTGATTAATCATGTGTTGCATTCGGATGAAGTGGTTAACAATTGTTGTTTATTTTTGAGTGAGAAGAAGAAAGGTAGAAATGGAAGCACGCGCATTCAGCTTGTGTCTTCCACGAGCCACTGTCCAAACTATATCCTAACACCTGTCCTCTCCTTTACTTTTACTTTTTCTTTTTTTCACTATATTTTATTCAGAAAAAAATATTGTATTTAAAAAAACTATCTTTAGTTTCACTATACAAGTTTCGAGATTGTTTTACTATTTGTTAGTTAGTAGTAGTATTTTTCAAATTTTATTTTGTGACAAACTTCATTATAAACCTCTTTTTTCCATTTTCATTTTATAGTTTTAAAGATTAAATAAGATATAGAGTGACGATATAGAAACCAAATGTTTTTTTTAGTGGGAATGCAGAAACCAAATGTTAAATTTCATAATTTGATATCGAATATAAGCAAGAAAAAGGAAAACAAAATTGATATATTTGGTTCAAATGTTTAATCAGATACATTGATTTTGTTAAATTTTTTTGCTTTTATTTATTTAATACTGAGATAATATCATTATATATGATATTTTCTTAAATAACAATTTTAACCCGTTGCTTATGGAAGAAAAAAATAACTTAACTTGGGTAAAATACGATTTGGAAACAAGAGAGTTGTTTTGATTCTCTTTATATTTTAAACAAGAGATCGGTATATAACTGAGACAATAAAAAAGAATTTTAGGGAAAAACCGAAAAAATCTAAGTCTCAAATGGAGAAATTCTAATGATTTAAAATAGAATTTGATACAAAAGAGAAATTGTTGTATAATATATGAAGATTGAGTTTTAGGTTTTAGAGAGAGAAGAAATAGTTGAATGTTTATCGATTTCAAATGAGACACAAGACCAAGGGTGTGTTTATTTCAACTTTACCAAATTTATTTCTAAGAATAACATTCCTTGGAATATAAAGATGGGAATTTTATATTCCAAGGTATATAAAAAAAAATTTGTTTCACATTATAATATTTCCGGGAACCATAAAAATAGGGATTATAATAGGTAATTACATATGAAATTATTCTCATCTTCATGGGAACTTTATTTCCACCCTTTTCTTTGGGAAAAATTTTATATTCCAGGGAACATTTTATATCTGGGAATAAAATATAGTAAACATGTAACAAACATAGACATGCATATTTCTATCTTTTTATTCTCGGGAATCTACGAATATAACTTGAAACAAACACACTCCAAGTGTTTATACAAACCTGAGGCTAAAATGGTAAAATGACATAAAGTAAAACTAATCCTTAAAATAGGGCAATTCATAATGGGTCATGCTAACAAGTGTATTGGAGGCACTTATTAAGGAAGTCAAAAGAAGAAATTTTAAGTCAAAAGAAAACTTTTTAAGCTTTTAATTCATTGATTACACAACTTTCAATATGAGTACTATGAGCATCGGTTAACATTTGTCTTCATTAATATCTCTTATTCATTACACTTATTTAATTTCTGTTACAAAAATGTAGCCCGTGGATCTTACCACCATTGAATTTTGTTATCATTTACTATTAATTTATTTTTTTATCTCTCTTCAAAATGAAATTCACTATTTCTTTGGTCTAACGAAGAAATCGTAACCCAATTCTTCGCCATGATTGTTTGAGAAAAAGATTCCATTTAATTTGCTCATTCATCCACTATTAGATACATCATTAATTGAATGAACCTTAAAAATCAATTTTGCTTATAATTAGTAACGAAGGGAATATAACCATTCCATGTTTACTATGTTTTTCAGTCTCAATTATAAGTAATATTTTACCTTTTAATTCATTGAATAACTAATTTGATATATACTGCATATTAGATACATTAGTTATTTAATAAATCTAAAAAATGTTATTTTATTTTGTTTATAGTTGAAACCGGACGAGCAAATTCATATCAAAAGACCTTAATTCCAACTTATTTGCCTTTTTGGGTACCTCGGAGAATGTCTACACTCTAAGAAGATAAAAGTTTTAACGTAGTAAACTAATGAACCACTCTTAATTCCCAACTGATTAGCTTCTTTTTTCCAAAACCATCTTTACTTTCATTCCAAAAATATAAGAAAGTTGTAAAGTTGGGTGGCTGAAACAACATTTTGACTTAGTCAGCTCATGTTTCACATCAGCTAAGTCTCATCAGGTAAACAATGAAATATAATTATAAAAATACAATGGACAATCACAAATAGGTAATATATATTATTACAGATGAAATAAATTGTACAACAAGTAACTTGAATTAGTAATATTCAGCTATACAAATTTATATATGATAATGCACTATTATCCCCAATAAAATGCAAAACATCAATGTGATGACAAACATTTTCACCATTCTCCAAACTTTCACTCTATAAGTTATACTATTGGCTTTGTCCTTCTTTATCTGAATAAGAGTATCATGAACACACCATGGAAAGCTTAGGAAATGATCCTTATTTAGTCCCTCATTGTAGCATCCCCAATAACTAGGATGATATGTTACATGATACCAAGCAGAAGCAATAGCATAATAATCATCATCACCACCACCTTGAGAATTTGATTTTCTTATCATCTCACTGAACCAATTTCTAGCTTCATTCCTTAGTGACATTACTGCATGATTTATTCCTTCTTTATCCTTTCTATCATTGAATGATTTTGACATCTTCAAAATATTTCCACTGATTATTTCTGCTTCTGTTTCTATACCATAGTAATCCATTAAGTTCATCAACTTGGTATCATACATTTGTTTGTATTCACAAGCAATTTTTGTGTACTTCTCAAAACCATCAATTTTCATGTCATGATCATATAACTTTTTTGCAGCTTTTCTATTGAATGATTTTTTGAGGCTTTTTTGTTGTGCAACATTCTTCACCTCGCGGTAAAGCTTTCCGATTATGCTGTTTGATTGATAAGTTGGTTTGTCTTGCTTTTCCATGAAATCTGGATACTGTTTTACATGGAGATGTTGTGGTACTTCAGCCGGCACGCCGGATTTTGCAAAATCAACGGCGATCGAGTGTAGTTTCGCAAGCTCTATACATGAATGACTCATTGCCTTTTCAGGTTCCTTATCAGCAAACACAGTGTGTGCAGTTGCAATAACTCCTAAGGTGTCTTTGACAATGTAGTGAGTGAAATGCTCCTCTACATCCTGTAGCCAAGTAGTGATATGTTATAGCCAACAAATTGAGACACATGAGAAAGCTCTCACATTGAGGTTCTTTAACTTAATTTAAAGTTTCAAACAAATCTTTATCTTTTTTTCTTGTCAAACTAGTCCTTTTATCAAAACTTGTAATTCTAATTTTTTTTAAATCAATACCTGTAATGTGACATCATGATCAACATGCATGACTTTGGATGGTGAATGATCCATAGGATTTTCCTGATGAGGAGGAACAAGAGCAGGGTCCCAACAGACAAAGTAGATATCTCCATCCAAATCACTTCCTGAGCATTCATTAGGATGTGGTCTACATAAGAAATCACTTTGAAGTCAGAAAACATCATCATACGCATAATGAATATAATCTTCGCTATTTGTAGGGACTAAAAGCAAAAAATGATATATCCACATCAAGTTATGTTGATTTTGTAACAAATGATTGACTGGATAGGAAATATATTAAACCTATACTATTTTACTCATACCTTGCTATATTCTCAACTGCAAAATATAGTTAAATTTAGTTACGTTGTTATTGAAACAAATGTTGAATGGATAAGAAATTTGTGGAATCTTAAATAAAATCTTACCTTCTCCCCTTCTGTGGGAAAACAACACAGTCCACCATATGACGTAAGGAAGGTACATCGATCGCTCTCAAAATCCTTACATCTCCTGGATGAAGACATGGATTCTTGGCTACAACTACCTTCCCCTTAACAATATATTTTCCTTTTTTTGCTCCAATGCCCTTAGAAGAAATTGAGGACATAACATTTTTTCTTGGAAGAGATATCTGCACAAACACCTCTCCATATTTTAATGTCCTTGTTTCATCCAAGCATCCTAACATTGATCTTCCTTTCCGAACAAAAATCCTAGTTTTGAGCTGCAATTCTTGTAACTTTGTTGCACATATTGTTCTCAACATCATGGAAAGAAAAGGTTCATTTGTCGGATTGAATCCACAAAAAATCATTTCCCTTAACATGGTTGTAATTGTTCCCTGTGACATCATGTCTAGTGCATTGAATGGTTTTCTTGATATCATTTTGAGTTTATTAACAATCTCCCTTTGCTTCCTTTTAAAGACTCGATCCTTGACACCGAGTGTGGACAACAGAACAATTACTTGACGGTTAAGAAAGCAGGGTTTGTTTTTGCTCCATGACAGTACATCTAGTTTTGTGTTTTCTGACTTAAACTTGCACATGCTATTTCTTAAGGAAAGTTTAGTTGATGAGTTAGGATCAACAGCAACAACACCTTTATATCCACCATATCTGATTTGAAATGCAGATGGAATTATATCATCCTTGCAACCACATTTTTTGGCAACTTCTTGAGCCAATTCATACGATATTTTCCCTATTCCATCAGAGAAACAGTATTTGATTTCGCCTCTTTTCAATTCTATATCAGCAATGATTTCGATTTCGTGTCTTCCAACACTCACTGTTTCTCTTGAAGAGCTGAATGATTGACCAAGCCTTGCCGCATATTTTGCCACATTCTTAATTTCATGAAAATCTCCCATCCATTTTCTGATATCGCATGTGGTTAGTCCAGTTCTCGGTGCAAACATCCACGCTGAGTTATCGCGCAATTGACTCGACGAGAAAGCAAGAAACTCAAACTTCTTGTCCCCAATTTCTATGCCGTTTTTTAGTGTAGACAGTACCCTTTGATGAACCTTTGTTTCTCTGTCCACGTCTATACAAGAGGAACCTGACAACAAATCAGATGAACGGAGTTTATCCATGTTCTCATCAACAAAAGAAACACGAAGGAAGTTATCGGTGTCTTGAGGATAGTTGCGCAAAACTCGATTCGAAAGATTCACTTCAGGACCACAGAAATATATTTTGGAGGGAGTTACTTTTACTCTATGAACATACACCAATCCATTATATAAAGAAATGGAACTAGATATAGGAATTAGAGTATTTGTTGAGTATCTTTGATATTGTTTCTCCAACCATTGAACAGGATCATAGCAACATTCTTTCATCTGATATAACTTATTCAAAGCACTTTCTATATATTCAAATTTTATTCTTTGTGGATCAACCATATGAAAAAGATTAGTGTCAATTGCTTGCAAAGGAAGGCAACTATGTTGAACTAGTGAGTTGATTTTGAACAGAATTTTGTATGGCAAGTTGAATCCTTCTGGTAGAATTACCATAGGGACAAAATTCAATTTTGATGAGAAATCAAGTTGTTTCACAAGATTAAAGGTGTCGTCAACTTTATAATAATTTCTATAATGTTGACAAAAATTCGGAACCTCGTTATTTTGTGAAAGCTCAAAACATAGAGATGATGATTGTCCAATGCAGCATGATGGGGTGAAATCTACACTTCTAAACCAATGGTTGTCATAAGCTTCCTTAAAGTACTTGATTTCAGAAACATCTTTTTCGTAGATCCGAGGAGCACTGCGTAACTGACAATTAAGATAGGGACTAAAAATGACTAAAATTTTATAGGGACTAAATTCAAAATAAGAATATTTTATAGTGATTAAAAACATATTTCACTCTGGAACTAAAGCAACTAACCTGAAAAAGGAGAAGTTTCTTGGTACGACAATGTGAGTGATGCATCTCAATTCGTGATATGCTCTCGGAATTGATCTGCATCTTATAATCCTTAGACAAATAGCGAAAAAATATATACATTTTTCTTAATCTGGCTCCGAATTTAACAGAAGCATTTGAATGTTCCCAAAGTACACTAAGTTTTCCCTTGGATGTTTGACATCCAAAGTGTATTCCAACGCCATCCATGTTGTAAGCAAAGATCCTTGGCTTTGACAAAATGTCAGGTTTTATTAATGTAGCATTTAGAACATTTCCACTGTAAGATAGGTGTTTAGTAACAAAGTTTAAGATTGTTTCAACACATTTTTTGTCTGTGAATTGAACATTAACATGTGTCATAGAATCTGCATCTTTATGATGCTTAATCTCTACAGCAAGAACAGTTTGGAATCCAGCATGTTGCTCCAAAAATTTCATTACCTCTTCAGCAGAAACATTAGATGGGAATCCATGTATTTGAATTGTCTTACACATAGCTAGTTTATCTGAAATTTATAGATAAATGAGAAATAAATGCATGATTCCTAGAAAATGAGAGTAAATATATATCAACTGAATCCTGATTTCAGAAACTTATATAGCTTCAAAGAAATTAAAAGAAATTGAAGAAACTATAAATGCAATTCATCAACATGCAAAGAGGAAAAAAGACTCACATGAAATTTCAAGTTAATCTCTATAACCAAATGCAGTTTGAGAAACCAAAGCACATTCCAAAAAGAACCAAAGGAATTACTAAAGAGTGCCTCTTCTTTACACCAAATTATGCCACGGCCACTTTTATATGATTGTGAGATTATACTTTGTAATAATATAATAATTTTCATTACCAACAAATTAGTTCAAATGGTAAACGACTTAGACCCGTTAAACAAGTAGTTAGGGATTCGGTCTATGGCTCTTGCGTATGAAAAAAAATTAGGTGGTAGGGGAGAACCCACTTTGTGTGCCCCACATGTTCCCCTAAGAAGATTTCTCACTATTAAACAACAGTCAAAATTTCGTATCAATAACATAATATTTTCTCTCTTCATCACTATTTTAAATTTTCTTCTGCAACTTTATTTGATTTTGACTTTATTTTCAAATCTCCTGTCAGATTCTTTTATGTACTTCCTATTTTATCTACAACTTGCTTTCCTTTAACTTTTTGATTTTCTTATTTATATATTTTCTTCTCCATATTTTTGTGCAATTGGCCAAGTATATGTGCCTTGCTTTTTCTTATATGCGTAGCTAAGTATAGCATAAAAAGAGGAAGCTCATTCTTTTCTTAACGTCCTATTGTACCTAGGAAAAGTACCAAAATAAGATAAGATAATCTTTCTTCCTTTTGTGCAGTTAGGAGTCATTACCTCAATAAAGCAAGACTTTAAAATAGACAAAATAGGATAAATTATCTTATCATATCTCTATTCATATTTGGTTTTCCAGTAGAATAGAATATGTAACATCTATATCATATCATATCCTCATGTCCTCTATAGTTGAAGGGGTTAGGACTATAAGCATCAGATGCCCCCTACTCAGATTCAAATGATTGTTTGATTGCCAAGAAGACACTTGAGTCAAGTCGTTCTTCCGTTTTCCGGTGGTTTCACTTCAACGTCTTGGATAGGTACAAGCTTTGCTTTTCCACCATACTCTTCTGGGAGAATGTCTTCACCAACATCACTTACGAACAACTTTTTCTCTTCCTCATTGCTTATAATTACAATCTGCATTCATCAACCAAAATCGTGAAAATGGGAAGCTTGCACATGTTAAATTATACGAGTTTAGTTTTGATACTGCCAATATAGGAAGTTCTATTTGCATTGTCAACAAATCATAACCAATTGTATATGTTACTTTCGAAGTAGTTGTGAAAGTCGTACGTTTTTAATGCTCAAACGATTATGATTGATTCAGTGTAAAAATCTTTACACTAACAACATATATTTAAAATCTAATTGCAATAGCTTTAAAATCATATTATAATCAAATGGTTATGCAAAGCATGCATACTAGTTAGTACTTAGTATAATCTGAAAAAAGCAAACGGAATATTTCAAGTTTATAGTCTCAGATTTGCTTAAGGCTTCTTTTTACTAATTTCTTCTACATGCATGCATTTTAATGGTTAAAATTACTTGATTATAAGCTTCGATAAATGATTTTGCAATAGAAAAAGTTAAAAGAATAGCATATGAAGATTGATACTTTTACTTTATATTAGGTCTATATTTTTCCAAAGATCTCAACCTCTACAAACGACTATGGTATCATATGATTATTTCTATAGCGCCGCAGAAGAAACTTTTATGGTTTTCCAGTTACCTATATATTCAAAAAACCTTAAAAGAAGTTTTCCAATAGTGTTGTCAAATGTGGACTACGGAAGATAGAAGTTTGTTCAAATTCCACTACGGTACAGTGATATTGCGCCCCTATTGGACAACACTTTGTACTAGAAAAGGTATAGTGGGACAATAGGGATTTGTCCAAATTTCACTACACTGTTCGTAGGACAATGGAGCGTCGCTATTTGACAACACTATTTTTCAATAATAATATTATGTTATGATGCTTTAGATATTTAAGAAGAAGAAAAATGACATGCTTGACATAAAAAGTAAACATTGAAACACATGCAAATTACTTGTATTTCTATCCATATTACTGTATACTATCGAATAATGATATTAACTAAGGACATTGCATATGGAAATTAACAGATTGAAAATCATGAACATTCCTAATTTATTTTGCAATACATTTTGTCTGCTTTGATGGGATACTAACACAATCTGGTCAATGACTAGTGCTAGTAACATACCCTCTAACATGCTACTGAGAGATGTGCCATTGAAAAATATGTGATGCATATATACAGCCAATGTGAATCAGTACAACACACAGTGCACTAATTTTCAGCTTAAGATTGGAAAAAGTACCTTTTCTTGTGTTGCCTTGTCCAGGAAGCCGGAAACGAATCTCCAAACACTCACAAAAAACCATGGCATATGTAAAATATAGCACTTCGCTAAACGTTCAGGGTAGTAAGACTGCAATTCAAGAAATAATCACTAAAATTTAAAAATAAGTTATGAAATAATTAGTGATTGTGAAATTTTTTGAAAAAGAAAACAGAGAAGCATGATTTTATATATTTTCATTTATGTTATACGTGAAAATTTCAAGAAAAAAGAGAAGATCGTCACCTGTAAAAATTGAAATCCAGTAATTAAACCGCGTGCATCAACATTCTTATACGAAATACCCTGCAGATCCAGAACACCAATCAACTTTTCATTTCCTACTTCCCTTCCCTTGAAAGCACTGGAAATAAAAAAAGTTAACAATTAGTTTCTCAGTTTCTGATGATAAAAGAGAGTAGAAGTTGGAACACAGATGAAAATTACTCTTTGACAATAACACCATTATTCCTAATTAATCACTCTAAGGTGTTTCAATGCCTAAAGAAGACACTATTTGCATAGGTTTTCCTCTCAAAAGCCATTTCTGTCAAAAATGAATGCAAAGGAAGGAAAGTGGTGCTGAAGTATGTTCCATGAAATATAACAGTACGTAAATTTCTACATTGCAATGCATTTGTCGAATGGTCTGCTCTGTTTCTCAAGGTCAAATTGCTCGTTTATAGCAGATATATTATATCGTATAAGCTTGTATAACTGTTTGGTAACGTTTATTCTCATAAGTTTATAGCATTCTTTCATGAGCTTATAGCATTTTTTGAGAGCTACTTCAAGTAGCGTGTCATTTTTTCTCTCATTTTTTATCCTCATTATCCTAAATTAAAAAGTTCAAATATTCATACAAAATATATTTTATCTCATTTTATCTAGTTCAACCGCTAATATTACCAAACACTTCAAATTCAATCAGATGGCTTATCAACTATCCACTATCAACTAGTTTATCCGCTATTTTTTTACCACACATGAACCAAGTTCCTTTGAACAATAGATAAGATAAGAAAGCATCAAAGCAGTAGTAAAATTAGACAGTACCTTGCAATTGTCTTGTCCAGTAAATGTACAATAAATTCTGAAACAATAAACAAAGCAGAGTAGTCAGCTATATAGTTTATTAACACATCTTCTCTCCCTTTCAAATCTCCCAATATTGGAGGGGAGTTAACATTAATTAAGACACATTTTTCTCTCATCCCTTCCAAAAAAATTGAACTAAACATCTAAAATTTAAAATAATCCATTTTCTGTCCTCTCTCTTCTATTTCACTCCAACCAAACACCATCTAAAAGAACAGTCAAAATAAACTTGATAAGTGACTTATCTAAAAAATTGGATTTTGGGGAAACAACAAAATCCTTTAGTTCCAGATAACAAAAGAAAAAGACAGATTGTGAACCAAGGGAGGAACTCAATTGGTCACATAAATTTAAATTGGACCAGTCTCTACAATGATATTTGCCTAATGGTCCCCGCTTGGAAAAAAAAATCAAAAGTCATCTTTGAACAAACTGTACTAGCATCAAATTTTCAAAAATGAGGTGTGATAAGAGTTCCACATTGCATGAGATATGACCTGAAAATATGTTTAAAAGTGAAAGACATCTCTCATCTTATAAGCTCGCTGACTTTGTAAGGATGAGTTGGGCCCAATATAAAAACCTAATATTATAGTAGAGTTTATCGAAGATTTGTTGGGCCACAGTCTATTAGACTCAAACAGGTCATATCCAATCTTAGACGTGCTTGACAGTATCCTTTCCACCTATTTCACCTACCCCACCTAACCCCAATTGTCTTAACCTTGCACCATCAAGATGAGTACCCCATACTCCATCACTAAGGTGTCCCATTAATGACTTCAACTAGTTTTTGGTGTAGCTGAATAAAAATCCTTCAAGTTATTAACCAGAATCTTCTGCAATACAGAAATGATAAAATGTACAAACGGACTGAGGATTGGATACACTCTGAACAAATGGCATTAGTCCCTCAAACAACCATTCTTAAAATATAGGTTAGGCCTATCTCAACCCTGCAAAACTGGTTTCTAAGGCGAGGATATCTCCCACTTATAAACACATTTTCAGGTCATATCTCAACCAATATAAGACTCTCAACAACCATGAACAAGAAAACTCATACCAATATTTCATATAAAAGTTGCACACATATGTGTGACATGAGGACCTAACTGAACATAACTACAGAGTAACTCAATGTGTGGTGGCAAACCATGAATATGAAATTATTGGAGAGTTGCACCAGCTATAATACTTTAAAGGTATGTCTTGATAATAAATAAAAGAAAATAATTCATGAACCATATCATTTGAAAGTAAAAGGTGACAAATACTAGAAGACAAATGGAAGATGTTCAATATTTGAGGTAGTAACTGCAGTTTTATTTTAATCTGCAACCAGAAAATTCTAGTGCAAGTATCTGGATAAGCCCAGCACTTTATTCTATTTAATTAAAAAATAATGTGATCATGTTAAAAGTGGAGAAATAAAGAGTCAGATATGAATAACGGATCACAATAGAGTCGAAATTGAGTTGATTTCTTGAGGTGATAAAAATTGATTTTGAATCAAACAACTAAATATGAAATAATTTATACTCTCTCTCCTTTATTTCCCTCCAACCAAACACAATGCAGAAGAACATTGAAAATAACCTTGATAAGTGACTTATCTAAACAATTTGGTTATTGAGGGAACAACAAAATCACTTAAAATGTACCTCAATAAATTAAACTGTACCTCAATAAATTCCACATGGCACAAGAAAAGGACAATGAAAGTGAACCAAGGGAGTTTCCAACTGGTTACATAAATTAAATTGTACCTCTCTCTAGACTAATCTTTTCCTAATGGTCCCCACTTGGACAAAATACATCAATTTGGCATCTTTGAACGAATTGTACCAGCATCAAATTTTCAAAAGTCAAGTAACAAAATGCTAGTATTCGCCATGGAAGTTTTACTTTTATATATAAAAAATTAAATTAGTTTCTTCTACGTACCGACCGACGTGTAAAACTTTTTAACACACACTATAATTACATTTTGGTATGTTAGTTCCTAATATAAATTCATGCAAAGTAAACACAGTATTTGGTAAATTAATAAAGTTAAAGTAGGAAATTACTCTTGAATTGAATCTGATCCTTGGAAGGGAAATGTCTACTTGCTTGCACAATCATCACAGGATATTTATCCTTAGACAAACCCTGCAAAAAGATCTTTCTAGTTTCCAATTCATCAGGAACTTCAGAATCTGAAATGAACCCATTAGGCACCATACTAGTCCTCCATTTCTGCCATTGGACAAACATCTTAGCTGCTTTATCTGAATCCATTGACCGAGCAATCAAAAACCTCATCAGTGCAGGGTTCCCATAACCCTGCAAATTAAAATAAAAAATAATATTTACGTCATGATATTATAAAAAATCACATCAGTCGTATTTGACTGCAATTCTCTGAAAATACCCCGTCTTGTCTTGTCAGTGGTAGAGAAAGAATTCAGGTTCCTGCAGTCAGAAATCTCACATCTGTCATATTTCACTGCGACAGATGAGGTGGGATTCCTGACGGCAGAGAATCCAGATTCAAACCAAGTTAAATACTAATATTTAAAACCTTGAACTAAGTTGGTGAATTAATTATTAATTAAAAAAGAGATTGGTTTACCTGTGTAGAAGAACCAAGGTTTTCAACAGACTTTTTCAGCTTGGTGAGTGCAAAGTCTGTTGCTTCTTCAGCCATTTGAGGCAGAAGAAAAGACTATTTAGCAGAGGAAAAATGATTGGGTTTCACTGTTTGAGAGTGGCAAAAACATTTGTTGAAGAGAGGTGAATAATAAGAAGAATAAGAAAGCACGTGGAGGTTAGAGAAACCTATAAAGCAACAATTACGTTGAAATAACGGAACTGAATACTAGACTGCCAAGAAAAAAAAATATGCATTGAAGAATAATCTATGCATGTGGATTATGGGATTTGACTTGTTCATGAATTTTTTTTATTTTTTGAGCAACTTATTTGTAAATCATATTTATTGAAGGAACTTATTTATAAATCTATTAATCTATGCATATATTTTATGGAGTAATTAGGTAATTATCCCCCGAAATTGTAAGTTTCCTCAATTATTCTTCTGGCATTAACAAAACTTAAATTGCCTCCCTAAAATTGCACAACGTTAATCAATTTATCTCATCTGTCAAATTCATATGTTAGTCAACATGACGTTTTGCAAATACCCCCTGAAATTTTGCACTTATATGCAAAATGCCCTACTGTTTTTTCATTTGATTTTCATATTTATTCAATGACTTCTTTATAGTAACTGCTGCATAATAACATAATAACTGCATCATAATAACATAATAATCAGATGTTTAACACATCATAAGAACACGTTATAATATAGCTGACTAATCCCGTTTTGTATCCATGTATGCAATCCTACCTAATGAGTATTTTGATGTGCTTCTTTTTCTATCAACACAATGTTGAATTGAAATTCTTTTTGAAATTATAGCTTATGACTCCCAACATAGGTGTCAAACACATCAGCTCATTGTATTCATAAACGAAGTATTATTAAGTTTGGATTTCCATATCTAATAAAGTATTACAAAGTGGTTATGGACTAGTATATTGTTTTGCTTTTTGTTATTTGAAATATTGGATTGTAATAAAGGATCCAAATGTTAATTGTAATATTTGATTGTAATATTTATATTAGATTGTAATATTGTAGAGTTTAAAGTATTAAAGTTAACTGTTAATTGTTTGTCTTTAATATTTTTTGAGTCAAATATAAAAGAAAACTCATACGTTAATTGTATTTAATATTTTACCTTCTTTCTTTTATTGTAAGTTAACTGTTAATTGTTTGCTTTTCATGTTGACTAACAGAAGAATTTGACGGAGGGGGTATATTGATTAACGTTGTGCAATTTCAGGGGGTAATTGAAGTTTTGTTAATGTAGGGGTAATTGACGAAACTTACAATTTCGAAAGTAATTGCCTATTTACTCATAGTTATGATGTTATTTATAAATAAAATATAAAAAATATTTTCATAAGTTCACTAAAATAGATTATGAAAACAACTTATGGCATGAAAAACAATATAATTTTTTTATCATTTGTTGTAGAAATAGCTTACGTATGCTTGTACATAAATGTTTATTGTGATAAACGACTGTCTTATAAGCTACAAATAAGTTGCTTATTTAAACAATTCCCTAGAATTGAGTTATAGAAGACAGCCGAAAACGTAACTAAGTCATTTTATTAAAAATCAAAGAATTGATAAATGATGATGTCAATATAGAATTGAAAATTGACATTATATATGATCATCTAATCATTAGTCTTTTTCATAGAAAATTCAACGTATGAGTTATTACATAAAAGAAAGAAGGTAAAATGCTAGAACAATTAATCAAAAGCATCTAGAATATACGGTCTGTTTGTTATAGTTTTTTTTTAAAATAGATTTAGGTAGTGTAATGTGTTTTTTTTGTAATTTTTTTAATAGAGAAATTTTCAAGAAAAGCATCAAATGAAAAATCCGTTTGAATAGTTTATCTTAAAATATCATTCAAATTATTTCATCATTTGGTTATAACTTTTTTTTGGATACTAAAATTTTGAAAAGAAATCTCTAGAAAAAAAATATATTTCAAATAGCTTTTCATAAAAATTATTTTCGAAAGATGTCATTTTAAAAAAATATGTGATTTTTAATATGTAAAATCTCGAACAATAAATATTTAAGTTAGTGAATGTCAAAATCTCCTTTTTAACTTATATCAAATGAGTTTGAAATAACTTTTACTATTTTTGAGTAAATTTCAAAATAATCCATTTTTAAAAATACAAAGGAAAATCCATTTTTTTAAAATCTAAAACTAATCTACTTGAAATAAAACTCCAACATTCATTCTATGAATGATATTAGTCTCAACGCCCCAACAATATTAACATTAGTAATTAGTAATTGATTGATTGATACCACATTATTTTAGCTCAAGTTGGTAAGCAATTCCAAGTTGTTCACCAAACACAATTACACACTTTAGAAGGTACCACTAATTTCCATACAACCTACCAATTTCCTTCATTTGTCAGTTTATCATTTTCGATAATCTTATTCAAGCATAATATGTACGCGAGATGAACATATCCAAGTTGAGGAAGCTGAAACAAATGAGTATTGAGGATCGAATGGAATTCAACAACTTAACTTTCCCATGGTGTGGATGGTATGCAACATAGGTCTTGTGCACTCGGCAAAAATATTTCTGATTATATGGGGTTTAGTTACACATTAAATAAGGGGTAGAAAAGTCTTTTAAACAATAATTACACCTTAAAAGTTGTGATATTTTCTAATAAATAGGAGAAAAACAATTTAATGGAAAGATATAGCAAGATGTTAGAAGGGTCAGATTTTTGGTATAATGAAACTCGAATCATTTGATTAAAAAGAAACTTGAATCATGGTTACTTGAAACTGTTTGGTTGGTCAAGGGATTTTAACCTAGTGTTCAACAAGATCCTTAGCTCGAGTATAGGTGAAAATTTATGCCATATTTCATGAATATTGGATGCCAAAGATTCTTTTTGCTATTGCTAGTAGCATTGGTAAAGAATGATGGGAGTAAGAATCAGGAGATTGACAAAGAGGTTGTGCAACTTGAGGACTATGAGCATGAAAGATAAGAGGTCATATTAGAATATAACTTGCAGAATAAGGTATCTGAAGCTAACAAGGGAAAAGGTCCATATGAGATGGAAACTTGTTCAGTTAAAAACGAGTATTACTTTTCTCACCTTATGAGATTCTTGCGCGCCCTATTTTTTTTTTCCAAAAATGTCCTTGAAGTTTCCGGATTTCATAATTCGGAATGGTGTTTTCCTTTGTTAAAGAGTGAAAAAATGAGTTACGAATTTTTCCGGATTTTCTAATCCGGAAACTTCATTTTTCCAAATTTTGTAATCCAAAAACTTCAAAAAATAGGGTACGCTACATGATTTTTTCAATAAAATAGGGTGTTATTGCTAGGATTCTTGGTGCTGCTTTGGTTGTTCCTATTTTGCAAGTTAATGTTCATAGAATCACATTAAAATTAGGGAAGGAAGTGGATATAACACCCTCATCAAGACTCATCCAAAAGAGATTGATTCAACTTAACAAACATGACTTCAATTTCATTGCAAAACCCTGAATTGACTTTGCTTGTTTCTCAAGAAATTGGTTTCACATGCTATGATTCATATTATTTGTTGTCAAATTGCACATTCAGCTTGTTTTCCAAGCTCGATCAGAGGAAAAATATTATTTTTATTATTATAAAATTAATCACAACATAAAATATAAATACAAGAAAATACACCATTTGTACAATTTTTGGAGGTCTATATTAGAATGTCATAGAATTTAAACGGAGTTTTTCTTCTTTGAAAATTTATTTTGACCAACACAGGCAATTTAAAAAAATATAATATGCATATCAACATCAGAATCTTTAATATAATTTTACATAATGAAAAAATCCGAAAAATCGTTAATATACAATCTAAAAAATCATTATATGACCCAAGGTAATATGCATATTACATTTTTTTTAATATATGTCATAGAATCTTTGATATAATTTTATATAATGAAGTTTTGTTGAATCTACAAAGACACAAAATCATTTCATGCATTTTGTTGAACTGTGAGAATTTTTGGATTGTATAATCCGAAAAGGGTGTTCATATTATATAACCCAAACACATGTATTCTCGAAATAAAATAAGGCGCATGAGGAGAAAGCAGAGTGAAAATAAATAAATAGTTTTATGATTATGACGATAAAGAGGATGAATATGGTGAAAGAGAAGAGGATGACGTTGGGGTTCCCTTAAAAAAAAATGAGTAACAATTCTTATGTGGACATTAATATTTGAGCATAACTTTTTGGACACATTCACATGAAATAAAAGATGAAAAAGGTTAATAATATTATTTATTTATTTTTTGGTACAACAAGATGTGCATTTTTATGAGGGAGTGATTAAATAATGTGTCCATACAAGAAGTGCTCTCTCTTAGGATACAATGTACTCGCACCATCTCATTTTAATTATCATTTTTGCATTTTTTTTCTCTCACAATAGTTGTACTTTTAGAATATCTATGCAATATTTTTTATTTTTTTTCTCACTCATATCATATACCCTTACTTCATTTCATTTAACTACTCCAAAAACAATAACTAATATGAATGTTTTAGTAAGTAATATTAATTTTACCATTAAAATTGACACAGCTAATCATTTCTTTAAGGGTTAATATACATTTACCCTCTTGTAATATAGGTCATTTCCAGTTTTCCCCCCTGTAAATTTTTTTTTTGATTTAACCCCTGTAAAATATTTTTGTTTTGATTTAACCCCTTAATAGGCCAAACAAAAACAAAAATTTCTTGGAAAAAAAAAATAAAATTGGTTTTTGTTTGGCCTAATAGGGGGTAAATCAAAACAAAAATATTTTACAGGGTGGTAAATCAAAACAAAAATATTTTACAGGGTGGTAAATCAAAACAAAAATTTTACAGGGGGGAAAATCGAAAATGACCTATATTACAAAGGGGTAAAGACCTATTAACCCTTTCTTTAAAAGTCAGCACAATCCAAAAGCGATAATTAAAATGAAACGGAGGGATTTAACGATCATGAACCAATAAAGTAACATTTTTTCACTAAGCAAACCTTTATCAACTTCAGAATTCTAATATTTAAATTGAGTTCTCCTTTTTATTTCACCTAGTACTAGCATTTAAAAAAGAGTATTGTATCAATGTATATCAAAATCATTATTACACCATGTCAACCATTAATTTAAGCCTGAAGTCCTTGATTTGAACTTAGCTCTGGCTGTCCAATTAATCTGTATGGTACACAACTAGAGTCTAGAGCTTCACATTTAAACACTGCATAATCAAACCTAATGTCAATACCTTTTCTTTTAAATTTGATTTTAATGCCTGTACGAAGTTAAGCAACAAATGTTTAGCACCACTCATCCAATTGATTACATATTTTTTTCACAACCATCTGTCATCGTTCTTCCATTTTGGATCAACTTTAATTAATCATATTGCACTTAAAATAATTAATTATAAGCTTGCAAAAAATTGAAGTCTAAATAAGTTATATGAATTCCAATATTATGAAATGCATATAAACTTAGCGGTAAACAAACATTTTAGGCTTTGAATATGTGAAACGTTGCGTTTTTAAATGTATCAAAATTGCAAACGTATTTACAACTATCTTTTCTAATAGTGATTTGCTAAATATTACGAAGAAAACTTACACAAAAATTGCAAAAAAATGTGAGCTTTTACACAAAAATTGCAAAAAAACGTGAGGTTTTCTGTTTTTAAAAAAATATAAAATTGTAAAATCCGCTTTTCAAGGAAATCACGTCCGTTGGTGAGTGCAAATTAAGCTTTATCCTATGGCGATGATATGTTCGTGTTTTTAAGGGATGTTCGTGCATTTCTTGTCTAATTGTTCTGGAAGATCCAACTTTATCATTTCTGGTATTATTTATTTTGGTCTTTAAATGTGATTTTAATTAAGTAGTCAATTTAGTCATCAAATCTGTTTTTTGTTGATCAATTTAGTTCATAAAATTACTTACCGATGATGCCCTAAGACGTATTTGCAAATTACTAACAACGCCTCACACATACATGAATCGAAATGATTTTTAGCTCTGAAATAAAAGGCTTCCAAGCAATGAACAATTTCTTTTAAACTTAACTGTTATTCATACGCACAAGAACAATAATACCAACAGCACTTTGAAACTTTAGGAGGGTCACACACATTGTTTGGACAATCAAGGTCAGAAAGACAATAATTTGCTGCAATCATGAAAAAAAAATAAGAATAACGGAATGTTACTAAATGAGGATGAAAGTTCAAGTCTGAGTAATAAAGTAAATTTCAAAAGGACAAGAAAAAATAGCTTACTACCATTGCTTAAACCAAAAAATTAGGAAAAGAAAGAGGATTGTAACATTAACAAACTTGGAAATTTTAGTCATATTTTTTCTCATTATAATAACAAATAATTGTTTGACCAGTTTATAATGTAATAAAACAGCATGCTCTAGTTTATTCAATTAAATATTTTTCTTCTCATTGGCATGTAATAACAAATAATTGTTTGATCATTTTATAATGTAAAAAATAATGCTCTAATTTATTCAACTAAATATTTTGTCTCTAGAGTACATTGATGTGTTGTTTTTGCCTTTTTAACAAGGTCAAGTCCTAAAAGAGCAATACTACTATTGAACAAAGAGAAACACATTATGGTCAAAATCCTATCGATCTGTTTCACAGACAGGTTTGCTGAGTTAGAATTTATTAACTTGTGATCATACAAAAGTCATTTCGAATGCTCAGAATTTATGGCAGTTGATCCATCTGTTACTGCAGAAAGTTGAATCGCTCAACGATCTTTGCATTTTGTTTCTCGCAAATCTCCGGACAAGGAGCCTCTACCTTTTTGGAGGTAAAGCACATTTGTAACGCAGTGGACCAAATTGAAATTTAAAATTAAAAGAAATACAAGGGACCAAAAATTAAAGAATTATAATAAATGGTAAGCGTTTTTAGTACTTAAGAGTTAGTAGTAGTCAATTAACTTAGGTTAGAAGTGGTTCATTTAAACAGCAAATAGTCCTATATATGTATTAGTCCAGGGAATAGGCGCTCCTTTATGATATCCACATTACTTTTAGGTTTTATTAATATGACATGTCTTTCTCCCCATTATTTGGTCAGATTTTTGTGACAGAAAAAGACTTCCTAATTTAAAATAAGAAAGGAGGAAGTTAGCAGCTTCCCCAGTATTTTAAAAAACTTAGCATGATTACAGAATAAAAATGGGAGGATTCCATACTAAGTCTTCATCTTGACTATTATAGTTCAGAATTATCTTCTAAAATAAATAAATCGGGGAAATGCACTCAATAAATTGGAATGGAAAATACGATGAATTTTGAAAGGTAATAAAAGGACAAGCTATGCACAAAATATGCAATCAATCCAAAATACTAAAAGTTGTAACCAACAGTTCTAAGGAGTTGATAGTTAATCTGACATACAAACCATTTTACATTATAAACAAAGAAGCTCTATAAATACTGATTTTCCGGCAAGAAGCCATTAGTTCAATCAGTTGAAATCTGATGAAACTTTCTTTCCCTACAAACTAGTTTATGAATTATAAACCATTTCAAGTTACATGTGCAGCTATTGAGGATTAAACCAACATTCATATATACTAACCTTTATACAGAGTTAGAGTCATCATTGGGCTCTCGAATGCAGCTAACAATACTGCATAAAACTATAACAACTGTTTTTCTAAACAACTAAAGAGGAAACAATATGTACCTTTGGAGGTAAGGTCTTCTCTCTCCATTTCCACCTGAAAACATTTTCATATAAGATATTATTTCCAAGCATTTTCATATAAGATACTGTTTGATGGGTAGGCGGTCTAGAAGTTTAAATTATTAATGTATAGACAGCCTATGCAGAGAAATAAGATAAACAGTTAACGGTTAAGATCAAAGTAGTTAAATAGCCCCTTCATTGTTATTCTAGAGATTATGAAACAAAAATAAAGCCATCGTTACATTTACATTACGCCCAACTAATATAAAGCATCCATTCACTGATCAAATAGTATAACACATATTCATCATCATAAATAAAAAATAATGGTAGAAGAAATTGTTGAAGTTACCTATTAAGTGAATGCACTTGAATGATCATGAGATGGATAATTCTGTATAACTGGGTGGCTCGCATTTGGATATCTGATAAGACTTGGTCCCTCCTTTGGTTCCTCCTTCACTGTATTACCATTGCTAGCCATGAATACTTTCATTTGACTAAAATCATTTGCAGATGATTGAATTTTATTTTCAAAACTTGGTATGCAGGTACTTTTTCCAACAAATCCAAGATTCCTAAGACATACTTCCTCAAGTGAATCGCTGGATTTAATATCATATGGAACTTGTCTAAGTGTCAACGGGAGAAGGCTAGGCAAAGGTCTGGCAGCACCAAATGTTAAAGTTGAATTTTGAATCAGCTGAATATTGTTATTTCTGGATCCTACTGAAAAAGAGGATATTTGAGGAGAAATGGAGGTAGCTCTAGTGTCTCCACCAAGATATTGAGATGAACTCAATGAATTATTTGATTTTTGTGATGATTGACTATAATCAATAATGGCATTTCGGCTAAAACTGCAATCCTTGTTGACAGAAGCAACACTATTTTCTGCCTGGAAGGTATTAGAAGATTGAGCAGGAACCACCAAGCAAGATGGTTGAACATTGATTGATCGATTTTGATCATGTATCTGAGACTGCTGTTGTTTTTGCTGATGCTGGTGCCGTTGTTGGTGCTGCAATATATCAACCAGCGTGTTATTATTCTGAACGCCTAACCTTCCACTTGAGACTGACCCGAGTGTACTAGATGGCGGCCATGCTCCATATATTGACGATGAATCATCTACTTTTAAGATCGACTGAGGGAAATTATTGACAATGCTGGAAGGATATTTTACAAGAGGCTGACTATATGCTACAGCATGGTCATCAGCACGAGAATGTTTTGGCCCCTGTATAGATGCATGCATTAGTGCAGTCCGGTCCACTGTAGGCATTATGTTAGTTGCCGGGTGACCTAAGAGCTCCGCCTGAAGAGCTGCAAGTGTTTCAGGGGAAACATGGCCAGAACCAGCCAAAGCCTGTATGTCATATCTTCCAGTAGCAGCCAGCTTGGATTCTATAGTCCCATGAACTGTGTTTAGCATCCCATTCTGTTGATGCGCCACCACACTTAACCTCTTCAAATAAAGTCTAAATTTCTGCCAATTCACAATGGTAATGTTAACCACAGTAAAGCACTACAAAACACAAGTTCATTTATCTACAATCTAGTGACTCAGTTTGCAAAAATATCAAAAACTTAAATATGAGCAGATAATATTTCTCACCCGTTCGAAAACATACATATATAATGACATATATCACTAAATAACATGACTATATTCGTTACCACATATCTTTGTTCTTTTAATCTTAACATCTAATTATTTTTTATAAGAAAGTGACGAGTTCTTTCTATCACTTGGGTTCATGTCATTATTCTTGATCAACCTAACCTTTCTCATACATCACTATTTTCATTCCAGGATACTACTACCTTTACCAATGTCGTATATTTATAACATATCCCTCCGGTCCTTATTATAAGAAAATTTTCAAAAAAAATTTGGTCCTATTTATAAGAAAATGTCACAACTTTTAAGGTGGAATTATTGCTTAAAAGACTTTTCTACCCCTCATTTAATGTTTCACGTTTTTTTATGAGGGTATATTTGTAAAAATATTCAAAAAAGTTACATTAATTAATGATTGCATTGGTTTTGATGTTTTGTGGTTTTGTTTCTTATAATAAGGACCAGAGGGGGTATTTAAATTATTATAGGACAACTTGAGTCAAATCAATAACGGTATTAACTTTCTGTAATGATTTCTCAGGCTGTCCTTCCGCATGACCCAATAGAGATTCTTATCCCAACAGCATTAGTTTTAACCTCCCCGTCCAAAATGGGAATAACAAAAGATACAATTAAACTTCTTCATTTTCATCAACGCTGATTGCCTTTTATTTCATAACAACTTTGAACTTGTAGACCCTCTCCGTGACATACAAAACATTCATAGATACATCTACTCTTGTTGACACATCAATATTACGAACGACTAATCGTGCAAATAGATTCCTTTTGGTGAATATCCTATCAAGAAGTGACAAAACACAGCAACTCCATGCTGCACTGATAGTTTTGACACAGGCTCTTTAGAGTTACTAAGGTGGTAGCATGGATGATAGCCTAGATTGATGTGATTTCTGCCAGTCAAATCAGGCCCAAGTTTATGCAGTGTTCATTTATACCCAGAAGATTCAACAATTGCAACAAAAAAGTCAAGACAAAGAATGAAATTCCCATCAAGGCAGTAGAAAACCGTACATCTAGCAGTTAATAAAAGAAAGGTAACCTGAACGCCAAACATGAAATATAGCACATAATAAGATATGAAAATTGAAGAAGAAGAAGAAGAAAAAGACTAATAGCATAAACTTTAGGTCAGTTACATGTTCAACTATTGTATATCTAATAATGAAAATGGTTCTCAAGGGAGATTGTAAGCAATGACTTCACAAATTGGACTAATACCTGTAAATGACTTGCAACATTTTCTCTTGTCAGACCAGGGACATTCATCATTTCAAGTATTCTCTTTGGCACGGCCTCTGAAATACAAGGATAACAAATAAATGATAAGCAATAAATGCTTAAAACGCTTTATGATTATTAAATCCAAATAAGTCTTAGTTATTGAATGCAAAAGCAAAAGAAACAGAAAAAAAGTTGGAATTCTTACTGTCAAGTCCTAGTTGATTCACAGCACTGACAAATTGTTGATGCAGTTCTACTGACCACACTACACGAGGCTTCTTAGATGTAGATGGATCATCACTCTCCAATTCAACATCTTCATCTTTTAAATTGCTCCTCTTTTTATGCTCTTTTACTATTCCTTTTGTTGCACCAGCAACAGAAGAAGTGTTGTCATTATCATCATTCCCACGTGTATTGCAATCATTATCTTCTATGCTGCCAGAATTATCATGTTCCTTATTTTCATTCAAAATTTTCCTAGCAACATGCTGCCATATATTCCTTAGTTCTTCCAACCGTACAGGCTTAATAAAATAATCACAAGCCCCGTGTCTAATTCCCTTCATGACAGTACTTGTTCTATCATCAACAGACATCACTGCACCATGCAAAACATAACCAATTTTCAGTATTAAACATTACAAGTACACTAAATTAATTCTACAAACAAGAACAGGAGACCGGTTCTTACTAATAACAGGAAGGTCCATTTCCAACCCAACATGTTCAAGGAGTTTATAGCCATCCATATCTGGCATATGAACATCACTCAGCACAACATCAAAACAGCCTTTCCTTTCCCGCAGAATTTTCAAAGCAACAGTAGCCTCAGAGCATGTAGTGACTGCAGGATAAATAAAAATAAAAATATATTACAAATTAAGAAGAAAATATATTATTCGAATTTACAGGAACCCATCCGTACACGAACTAGGTCTACCATATCTATGGAAGTCAATTGCAAATTTAATGCCATTAAATTAAATTAGAAATAAACATAATAGTGTAGAGTTTTTCCCTTTTTCACCCTTACCAATGACCCACGCTTTCTTCCTTTACCCTCCCTCCCCCCACGACGACATATGCCACCTATCACCCTCTCAGATCACCTTCGCCTGACACCTCCCACTATCATTGCTCAATACCCTCTACAATTGTCATCACCACCTAGCATCATTTGCAACTGCTGCTCTGCACCCTCCACCATTCTAATTGCCACTTAGGACCCTCCGCCACCACAGATATTCAAAATCAACCTCCATTGCAAACTTGATACTTCCAAACATTACTTCTACCACCCCACACAGTTTGTAGTTGTCAACACCTATTGGAAAAGCTCAAGTCTCGCATAGAATAGAGATAATGACTGAAATAATTTAGAGGGGCATCCCTCACCTTACAAGCCAATTTTGTAAGGATGAGTTGGGCTAAATATAAAAATCTAGAGGTGTGTCATTTGAACAACCATTTGTTTGACAACTTATGGGACAACCATAGATTTACAAAGAAAAGTAGATATTAGCATGAAAACCAAAGCAATAGAGAGAGAAAGTAAAAACACACTGTGAGTATGAGAGTGAAAGTTGTCACAAATTGGTTGCACAAATATCGTTTCTCAAAAATCTAAAACCTCCACAACTGATCACGCCCTACCAATACTTAGCATAGGGGTGATTTTATTGTATAATTATAATTTACATCATGTCATTATCTAATCTGCCTCTAACATAAGATAGGGTAACATATACTATTTGGTGGATTATGTTGTGCATATTACATATATTGTGTTCATATTTGATCCTCCTATTATTCAACTCTCTTATTTGATTTATCGATGTCATATCATGTCCACCTAAGGAACCCTAAATTTTAATAGGAACCAAAATAGAAATTTAACAAAATGTATAAAGGCAAAGAAAAAAATATTTAACCCTTCAAATAAATAAATGAATAAACATTAAACTTCCTCCAAATTAATTTTTTTTTATTTCCTTTGTCATAAAAAGTAGAATTTATAAATTAGCTATTATTACTTGAAATAAAAACCCTCCTTCTAAGTCAAGTATGGTTAACTTCAAAAACAAGCATTGAGTTGTGTACCGTGATTTCGGTTTTAATGAGACACATACCAAATCCAGCAACAAATAATTATTTAATCAGTGAATTGTGAAGATTAACGAGTTATAAGGTAATCTAATTCATAAATGATGGTTTTAAAAAACAGTTTGAGCACCATTCTTAATTGATTGATATTTTGTTGAGGACATAGATATTAAACATCGAATTGAAAAAACGCAAACAGGCATTGAGAGTAAAGACCAATGTGTAAACATGCAGAGAACATAGAACAAAAGAATAAAGGAAAATTCATAAAACAAAAGAAAAGACTTTAAATGACTACAAATTACAGTGAAAACTGTTAAATGACACTAAGAGTAAAGGAAAGATTTTAAATTGCAGAAAGATAAGTTGAATGAAATGTAAATGGAAAAGAAGATAATTGCAAGGAAACTAAAGACATAAAAGCAAATGGCACTTGAATTGGGATGGTTGAGTAAGTAAATATATTTAAGAATGCACGTTTGAAGTAAGGTTTAGTAATAAAAAAGGGCAGCCCTGTGCACAAAGCTCCCACATACACAAGAGGTTGTTTCTAGGACTTGAACCTGTGACATTTCAGTCACAAGACAGCCACTTTACCGTTACGCCAAGTATGGTTTAGTAATAATTTGAAATAAAAAATTGAATGATGCAAATGACAAAGTGGCAATGGAAAGTAGCGATTAGGGCAATAGCATAAAACAATCAGAACAAATAAAGATGATTAAAGGACTTTGAATGAGGGGTAACCTTGGCGCAACTGGTAAAGTTGTTGTCATGTGACTGAAAGGTCACGGGTTCAAGTCCTGGAAACAGCCTCTTGTGTAAAAACAGGGTAAGGCTGCGTACAATACACCAAATGGTGGGACCCCTTCCCGGACCCTGCGTATGCGGGAGCTTTAGTGCACCGGGTTGCCCTTTTTAAAGGACTTTGAATATTTAACTTGATTTAAATCAAAATTACAGGAAGTCGACAAATGATGGTGTACTTGATCTCTAAGAGCACTAATCCATTTCCAGTTTAGGAGTAAGACTTCAAGTTATTAATTTGTTCTTCAGCATAAAAACTCTTATTTATAGATGCCGCTACATTGTAACTACCTATCTGTCATCATGTCACATATATGGCAGTTGTCCTTGCCTTCAACGTGCATGTCAACAACTATAGTAACTAAAAAATTCCCAAGACATCAATCCAAAAGTGAGCTTTGACCTCAACATAGCCTTTTTCACTAAGCAAATCAACACTTTCGTTGACGCAGTCACATTCTTCCTCACCAACTTCATGTAAAACCTCGCTTGTTTCTTTATATGTACTCGTGTTGATATAGCTTTTCCTTCTTTCCTATTAGCACTTAATACTGATGTTTCCTTTTATTAATCTAATGTTTCAACTTCATAAATTAACTTTCACCTTAAAAGTTAATTCACTGTCTAGTCTTCATCGCCATAAATAAGGTTGTCAAACTCGCAAGTCTACATTGAGTCGTGTAGGGTTCGTAGACTCCACTTGCAGATTGTAAGAGTCCATGGAAAATAAAAAACGACTTAAAAATGACACATATATATAATAGGACATCAATTAACATAAAATTTTCAATTTCAAACTGTAACAATACAAAGGGGCATTTTTTGAGACACACAAAGGGACACGGGCAATAAAAAAACAAAAATAACATTAAAAACAGTGCTATTTTTGGAGAATGGAGATAACACAAACATTAAGCACTTGCCTGAGACAAAAAACAACATGAGTGAAACAAAAACAGAGCACGCATACAAACAGCAACAAAATGAACAGTCTATCTTAGTATGACCGACTCAACTCGTTTTGGCCACCTAGACTCGTAAATATACGAGTTTACAGTTGACTCGTGAATTTGACAACCGCTTCGGCAACAATACTAGTTCTATTTCAAAGAGAAATGATATTTGACCCAACTTGTCATAAGTCATCTTTACAAAACTGGCTTTTAAGTTGAGGAGTGTCTCGTCTTTATAAACTCTTATCAAGAGTCTTATTTGTCTGATGTAAGACTAAATCCACCCCCTCAAAGCCAACACAATAAAGTGTCGGGGAGGCTCCAATGAAGGCGGAATTTTGAACAACTTAGATGGTTAATGCAATTTAAATATGTGGTTAATATGACTAATGAATATTAAATGTGTCACAACTTAATACAATTAACCACAATTTTAAACATCATTAACCACGCCACGATTTTCAAGTGTATTTGAACTAAATCCATGGATAATGAATATCATCTACATTTGAACACCAAAGTGGTTGTTAATGAAGATTAAAATCATGGTTAATCAACTGTTTACAATGAATGATCAATGAGTTGCAACACATATCTGCACTTAAATTGAAAGTAAAAAACGTGAATTTGACTTAACAATACTAACTCAACGTAATTATTCGGAGAAATGAAGGAAAAATGAAAAAACTAACCTTGATAATGACAGCGAAGAGACATTTGTTCAATTATCTTCAACGTAGTGACGTCATCATCAACAACAAGAACCCTTAACCCAGCCGGAAACTCACCGGAGCTCGTTCTCTGCAACGACGCAGGCATAGCTGCTTCTTCCGTAGGTGCAATTATGTAATATCGCAGACTGAAGAAACTGTTGATGAAATCAAAGAGAGTTTGATTTGAACTTGGAAGGAGAAAGTAGAAAGATCTGAGTTAAAGAGAGAAAGGGGAGTACAAAAAAGGAAAAGAAAGGTGCCAAAAGAAATATACGAAAATGGATGTGATAATGAGGGAATCTCAAGAGCTTAATCTCATTCGTTCAATTAAGATCTAACGGCTTCTGTGTTTTCTGAAGGTTTTTTATTCTACGTTGTTGTTGTTGTACGGATAAGTTTTTATTGATTGTACAAACTACTACTTCATCTTCAAGCCGTACAAATATCTTAAGTTAGATAGATTCTTAAATTCAGTTTTTAAATAACTAGATTCTATGGAGTTTTTTTTTTAAATAAAATAAAATAAAATAGACTATTGTAAAATAACTTTCTTAATTTTTTTGAAAAACATCAACCAAATTGAATCATTGTAGATGCTAAGATGATGGAAATGAAAACAATCGATAAATGTTTTTTCGTATTATATATTTACTCATACTAAAAAAGTGTCTTAAGAGAATTAATGTCATGTTAGTTTTGATTTTTTTTAATAAAAAATGTGTCATATTTAATTTTCAATGCAGCTTTAATCGATTATTTTTAATTGTATCATCTAGTTAATATTATGTACATCACTCCAAGTAATTATCTTTTATTTTGCATTTATATAATAAAAATACACCAATAATTAATAAATGTAATAAAATCACCATTCTCTTTCTTTAATTTATCAAATTTATATGACATAGTTAAATTTGATTGTAATTGTGGGATGGAAAAAGTAGTTTGTTTATGAGCCCAAAAGTGTCATTCCCAACCTTTGTATAATTGCCAAAGCACTATCCCAACCTTATCTTCAAGACATTTCCAAATTCCTCCCACCTTTGGTTGTTTAATCAAATAAGGTAATAATTTGACAAATACACAAGAGCTACCACATTTACCATACAATATGCATCCTACTACACTTCCCAAGGGTTTGGCCAAATGGACAATGATGCCATGGCCTAGGCTACCTACACCATTATCAATTGACAAATTTCCAACTCACAATGTAAGCTTGTGTTTTGACTTTAAAGAATTAGATTTGAACACCCAAAGAAGTATAAGCCTTTGGTGTGGTGCAAGAAGGCAAATTAGATACCAAGATGAGGATGAAGATAGAGATGATGAGTATGGACACAATGAGGAAATTTCAAAGTTGGAATTCTATAGTCAAACAGCTAGAGGAGAAGCACTCATTGTTCATGCTCTTGTGGACCAAAATGAAGTAGAAGTGCTTATCTTCAAGGTCAGTTTTGGAATATATATGACAATAATTTCTTTTAAAAGTCTTGCTCTCTAATAACCAATAAAACAAACAAATTATTTAAAAATATATGAATCTACTTTTCTTTTTTTTCCTGATTAGAAAAAGGCATGAAGCACATTAAAATTCTTGCGATTTTAACAAATTTTTGTTACAAATGGTATGCTAATTGCTCTAAAAGATATTTCTTGAAAGAAATTTAGTGACAAACCATTTAATTTCAGGGGTTTTCTTCATCCTTGAGCTATAGTACTTCCCCTGACCCAACAAGAAGCATTCTTCCAGCCAGGGCAGTGATAAAGTCTATTGATAGAATCAAAGGGCCTTTTGACCCTGCCAATATAGAGTATTTGCAGAAGGATGTTCCATGGGAAGAATTCAAGACAAATCTTCTTTCTAATTAAATAAAGACTGTGTAATTAGCTTCTTAAATTTTTTTTCTATGATTTAATTTATATACTTTGTCATTGTAACAAATTTTATATGGTCAATATAGTATAACTATGAGATCATTAAAAATGTTTGAGTTTAATTGTAACTACTTTAAATGTCGCGTATATGATATGTGATTGAGTATCTGTGTGAAAAGAAAATTCATCAAAGTCATGCTCTTTTCTTTGTAGTTCATTTCATTTTGATAGATATAATAATAAGTGAGAAATCCTTCAATGGGAATGTTATTTACTATTTAGGTTCCCATATATTGTTAGCATTCCTTTTTATATAGTCAATGAGATGTTAGGACCTTGTCATTTAGCAACATAAAAGTTGAACCAAACTTGATGCAATGGATCATCATAGTGTGGCATGGTTGATAAAAATTGTGCCGGTAAGTATATGGTCAGAGATTCGATCTCTAGCAAGTGTCTAAGGAAAACCCCTATTAAAAAATGTGGTCTCTTGGGTGAATCTCTGTACCTCAGACAATTAGTCTCTACCTTGTAGCTGAGGGACACCTCAGGCAACCAAAATACTCGGCGTAATGGATATATTTTGACTCCTAATACGCTCCACCACCATCATCGTTAGTAAACACTCTTCATTATTGTTGGTATGTATCTTTCATTACTATTGTCACTTCATGTACCTTTCACTCTCACTATTGTAACCCGGCATCTTCCATCGCCATAGTTGCTCGCTCGATGCCCGTCAACTACCAAGATGGTCTTCTGTTGCCAACGTCACCTAATAAATTGATGAAAACATGTTTGTTTTCTTGCCTATAACACTGTCTGTAAATTAACATTACTAAATAGTTTTGTTTTGGAATATACTGTATTCAAAAATAGTAAAACAAGACATAGTAAAATAATCCTAATATTTTATTTTTCCAGTTCGATGGATAAAATTGAACTCAACATTTGTTGCAACTTGCAACATATTATTTCCAAGCAACTGAATCAATGTCATCCCTAGCTTGCTTGTACAATTCAAGCCTTTTAGCTAACTGTAATCTCTTTTCCATAAGTGCAGGATCTTCATCCAACATGTTCCCGAGTTGCTCTTTCTGCATTCACCACACATTTTTGTTTTAACCTTACCACCAAGATCTTATTTGCATGAGAGTCTCATAAACACAAAGTGTAAAAGTAAATACTAAAGGTACATATGTTATATGAGAAATTCTAACCACACATACTCTAATTTTATTTTAACATACTATCTTCCGTTGTTGAAATTTATATAGATCCCACTAAATTTAAGTGTAACTCACATGACAAGAACACATTTCAAAAGGTTAAGTTGAATCGATATAATTGAAAATATTTAAATAAAAAGATATAGACTCATACCTCTTTTCTCCCAACTTGAACATAAAAGCGATTAAGCAATGATCTCTTTGCCTCTCTGACTTGACAATGAACCACAGCCTTTGGTATAGAATTTTTAAGTGTGTCACAGATCATGTTGATATAGGCATTAACATTTGATCCTGAAATAAGCATCATAAAATGTTTTAACAACCAAGAATGAATAATGAGAATGTAAAAAGGAAAATCTCAGAATCATGAATTTCCGATTTTTACAGATTGTAAATACTGTAGAGTTAAAATCCAAAACAAGTAAGAATAGTAACAACCACTAGGTATGAAGAACAACATAATATCAGGTCATGGACCACATCTATAGATAAGAGAGTAGTACATAAGAAACAAAGGTGAGACGAGCTCGTATACTCAAGACTAAAACCCTAGTAACTTATTATAATAACTTTTAACAGCATTTCAAACATCCGTGCCACAACATTTAAACTCAAAATAAATGAATTATCAATGAACTTTGTGTCTTTCATGTAGTGAGGACTGAGGAGGGATGTATAAAGTTACTTACCAATTTTCCTGAGGTGATTATCTGTGAAGTTGTCCAGATTGGGATTAGGAGTATTCCGATTTGGGTTCTGGTTCGGTTGATCTTGTTCAAGATGAATCTTCCGAAAAAATTCTACTGTTAGATAGCTAGACTCCATATCAACTAGCCGGGTGACTGTCTTCCTACTTTCATCCCGGAATCTTTCCAAAGAATCGTTTGCAGCTGTGGCTATTTCATTTTTAAGTGTTGGAAACCTCTTCAATTCCTGCATGCCATTGAGTTATAACAGTTTATTATTTATTTTACCTTTGAATTTCTGAATCTTGAGTGAATTAAGGGGTCATTCTAGGGAATATTAACATAACTAATATAACGACTAATTGCTAACATTTGCCTATTAAAGAAAAAGGTGATGTTAAATTTCAATTCGTGTGAAGCCACATTTTATGAAATGTTATAGAATCTACTGGAAGACAGAATTTCTTCATAATTGAAGTTTACATGTATTTCTGTTACGTTGACTTCATAAATCACAACTTTTATATATAAGAAATATAATGATATGTAAAGATGTCCTTTTAACTTAGATTTTTGTACTTTTACGCATGACGTTTTCCCTCCTCTTACATCTCTACTTTCACCATAATTTCCTTGTTCCAACAGCAAAACAGAATTGAAGCATGCATTATCTTAAAGAGTTATATCAACTTGTTGAAGTTATGGGTCTTAGATATAAGGAGAAGAGAAAGAATAAAGACTATTAAGACATATTTTATGCTGTAAAATGATTGATAATTAACTTGATACAAAAATACTAAGCACTAGCCATATCTATAGGGATACACGAATCCTAATGCTAAATAGATAGGGAATCAAATCTGGTAATAACTAAGTAATACGAAAACTATTCTTAAAAGATGATCTAAAACAAGAAACTAATCCAATGAAATAGTTCAAGATAATTTCAAGATATTATAATGTTTTACTTATATTTTAGCACAACTTGAAGCATTGCTAACCTCAGTTGCTGCAACTGCCTTCCGCACGAGTTCCTTTAAAACCAGGTGGACCTGAAAGCAGATGACAATAAACAATTTCTAAGTAGAGAAAAAAGGATAAGAGAAATCCAAGGAGGAGGCAATATTTGCAGAAATTCCAAACAATCAAGTCATTAGCTAATCTAATGGTTACAACTCCGGGTATATGAGTGCACCGGCACCAAGTAGATGTACATTGTCAGCAATACATCCATATTAGACAAAATTGATCGAAGAATAAAATTATTTGAGTTTCCCACATGTAACAAATATTTAAACAAAACATAGAGTTAAGAGGATTACAGCATCCACAGAGGCATCAGCTGGGCCTTTGAAATAGCCTAAACATCCTTCAATCAGTCTTCTGTACCCTTGCTCTGGAGCAATCAGATGGGGCTGATAACCATCGGCTTCTGTAACGACTCTCTGGACATTTTTTATGGAAAGATGACGATCAAAGGGGAGCTTTTTCAAAGCAGCCGGTAATTGGTTGTCAAAAACGCCATAAATTTTGTCCCCACCTGGACGTCTGAAATACAGCAGTTAGTTGCTTGATCAAATATATTAGCTCCCGATACGAATAACACGGTGAGGAAAATTAGTTTCATAAAATTATTTCGCAATAACATGCAACTACTCTGCTTCTGAAGTGAGTTAATAAAATTTTAACCTAAATATACTGGTGTCGTTTATCCCTATTGTTTCAAAACAAAATCATGATAGACATTTTCAATTTATACACTATAATGCACTATAGCAACCAAAAAACTAAAACTAATAAATAATGGTTTTATATCTTGAACCTCAAGCAAGAGCCTTCGGATTAAATAATGGACAAAGCGCAGATTCTAGCGAGGATAGAAACCATTGGAATGAGCATTACTAAGTCAAAGCTAAGTGTTTGTTTGTTTTAGAAATATTACTGGTTTAATCCAATTTCCAGAAGTTACCACCCGATGAAATGGTATTAGAAACCTTTGTCCGAACTTACTTTTGTTTCTTCCTTTTACCAACAAATTGAATGCAACACTTCATTGTACAACTGTTATAGAGAGAAAGGGAATTCTAGAAGACTGCAAGCATATAGCTATTTAAAAAGGTACCAAGTAGAAAAGAGTGTAAGAATGAAGGCATAAATGCACCCAAGAAAAGAAATGTACTAGATTATCCAGTTGAAGAATGTATGAGTAAAATTCCAATTGAAGACTTTTTATATGTATATAAACTAGATTATCCAGAAAGAAGGGTTATCATAGCTAGATATCATGTTTTATGTTACTAGATCACAAGAGAATTGGCGTTAAATAAAAGGGAAGCTATATAAATTTTTCAACTACAGTTAGCAGCTAATTCTGAAACTCAACCAATGCACTTACCCTCCATCGATGTGTTCCTTAAATACTTTGTCGAATGCTCGACACATCTCTAAAATAGTGTATAGTTGGGCCTAAGAAAAAAATGACACTACTTAGACTTCAGAAATCAAGTAGTTTCAAATCTTAGAAGATTTATTTCAACAATGGTCTAAGTTCTGACCCCTGAATCCACAGCTATAGGCCTGCCAATACGGTCCAACTCTGCATTAAGCTCGTCAATGGTTTTATTTATTAAGGCAATGATACTAGGAATCCGCTGCCTAATGACAACCTCCAGATGCTGAAGTGATCAACGTCGGTAAAGGAAAGGAAGGAAAATCACCAGTCATTTGATGAATTACAGCCAAAAAAGCACTTAAGGGAAATCATGTGAAATAATTTTGATGAGAGTACCTCCGATAGAAGTTTGGCAAGATATTCAGCACCCATTTTATGTGCTAGATGTCCATATTCGGGGCTCGTCTCAAAATATTCACGCTCCTTTTTGCAAGCAATAATCATGTCAACATTTTTATTAATATCAGCTTGTGAACGATTAACAATTCCAACCCATGGATGCTGCAGCCTGTAATGCTTTCCTTCCAGAACCTATATGATTCACATAATAACATGACTCAATTTGGTGTCGAAAATCAAAACAATAGATAACCATGACTTTGTTTGAGAAATTATACATCAACGGCATTTGTTCCTTTATCCATAAGATCAAGTTTTGTCAACACTCCAAATGTTCTTTCACCTGAAACAAGAACAATATAAATACTGTTTTCCAAAGTGAATCTTGGCTGAAACAGAAAGGCAAAGAGAGAGATTGATCAAAGGAAACAGTATCTAAACTGAAATTTGATCAGGCATAAAATGACAGACCTGAGGGATCAACTTCTTTTGCAATTTTGATTGCATCTGAAGTGGCAATATCTTGGTTCGCAGGAGAGATGGCCAATATAATGCAGTTAGGCTGCACAAACAGAAGACTCAATCAGATCACATTTTGTTTTCAATACTCATCAAAAAATTTGATTGTGTTATAATTTTTTCTCTTTTAAAGATTTGTATAGAAAACTGCGAAAACAAGGTACGTATATTTGAAAACAAGATGGAACTTTTCTACTTGTTAATGAAAACATAAAAGGTTGGTTACTTGAACATGGTGTCCTCTTTAAGTGGAGTTTATATTAAATAGAACTAATTTTCCTCCTTTACTAGCTTTGATTTAATTAATGTCTTCAAGCATGCTTGTTTATTACAAATTTCAACCGTATCTACTTATTCTTGAATCAAGACAACAATTACCTTCTCAATGTATGAACGGACCATGTTTTCAATATCTTGAACAATACTTTCTGACTGACCCTCTGTGTACGAAGCATAAATTCTGTTATTCAAACATTATTATGATGATTCCTCTCAAAATAACAACAATTTTGTCTGAAATTTTAAAAAAAATGTGTGAAAGTGTTACCTACAGCAACCTTTGTCAGTCCAGGAAGATCTATGAGGGTTAAGTTCACAACTGCCAACAAAACCATGCAACTCAAATTAAAGTTCTACCAAAATAGGACATTATCTATGAAGAAGAAATTTTGTTACATATTCTCAGTTAGGAGGGTGTCTATATGAAATTAAGTGTTCTGGAACCAAAACAACCAATCAAATTATGTTTACCAAAATGTTATAAGTTTTGGAAATAATGATATAACATTTCTTTGACAAAATAACAATATAACATAGAAAGTGAAAACAACAATTATACCTTATCGTTAATTTTTATTTTCTTTAATTTGTCTACAAATGTTTTCTCAGATCAACCTGACTTCCATGATCCATTTTCATAAGACTATCTTCCATCTTATCTGCTTTTCTAGTTATAGATCCATTGGTCTTCTTCTCATGTGACCAAACCATCTTAGGAGAAGTCCGCTCCAATATTCTCTCGTATATATTCATTCCTAAAAGAGGTGTGTAACACGTGGCTCTTTCAAATGATTTTGTATTATTAGGGGGTGTTTGGTAGCAAGACAGTATTAAGTTTCTTAAGAAATAAGGATATTTTAGACTGCCTCATTTGGGGCCTACAATCGAGCAATTGGACGGAGAATAAAATTTCCCGCAAAGGCATTCTAGGGACGAGGATCATACTCTTCCGCCTGCGAGGTCCTCATCCCCGATAAGATTGCAAAAATATCCTTTTATTGTTAGAACATAAGAAACTAAACCTCCGAGAAGAGAATATCATGACATTGTACGATACTTTCCCTATATTCTAACAACGGACTCTAGCTTACATTCCCCAAAGGCTCCTATATAAGTTGATATTTACCCCAAGTAAAGGTACACTTTCATTCCAAATCTATGCATCCATCTCCCACGCTTGACTGACTTGATTGTCAAGGTATCTGCAAGTGGCCACCACCAAGAACTCCCCCAATTGTGATCTATATCAGCGATCCATCTGTTCAACGTTTATCTGTTTGAACATATCAATGAGCTTTTCTCATCTCTTTCATCCTTAAAGTTCTCCATAGAGTAGCTTCTTACAAATTAAGTTATAATGTTTATTTTTAAAAGACCAAAGAATGCTAATTAAGAAAAACTGAAAAAGAGAAACCCCACGGCTCTCCTTTCACACTGGATCAACCAGTCAAAACTTAGTAATTCAGATACGTGCCTTCCTCATATCTGACAAAAAGTCCTTCAATATTTAGAAGAGAACATTAGTTCAACTAATCTACTATAATTAGCCTTACTTTTCAACACATTCTGCCACTAATTGCTACTTTAAATTGCTAGGTTAAACTGGTAAAAATGGTTATAAAACATAAATAAAAATGTTTTCATCTATCATGTTATGAAGGGGTAATGTAAATAAATACCATTTGGAGAATGTATGCTGAGTTGAATTGGAATGTTAGAAATTGCTTTTGACTTCCCAGTTATACGATCTGTTTCATCTGAAATTTCCTGCCTTACAGCAGCTGCATGGGACAAAATAGAAAATCAAAGTTCAGTATCTCTTTTTTTTTGACAAAAAGTTCAGCTAATATCTACAATTAATATCTTTTTCATGAACAAACTACCCCAAAAACATATTACGTAATTGATTTTGTATTATATCGATAATAATCCTTCTCACATCAGCACTTTGAAATTAAAATAAGAATATAGCACAAGCCTGCCTATCTTTTACTAAAACTCAACTTTTTATTGGAAGAATGGGGAAATCAAGGATTAAACTGTACACCACTTGGTCAAGAAGGTCTGAGACACTATCATGGACCAATTTCTTGTGGAAGCGTGTGAAGGGGCTTCATCGGTCTAGTAAGTTTTGGGTCCGAAAACATTTCTTTGTTGTCTATATGGCTTTTTGAAACTGCAAATCAAAGAAAGATATGCATCTGAAATATCACAATCAACAGGTATTTTTAGCCAGTTATGTATAGATTTAAAGGAAATTTCTGTGGGAACATTTCTTCCATTGAGGCATTTCCCTTATCTCCTGTAGCTATCATATTTTATGAAATTCACCCCATCCATAATCTATTTATATTCAGGTATTTTTGGCTCCTTTGTGGAAAGATACCTTATCTTAATGTTTCTGTTTTCCATGTTAGACTTTTCTATTTTATTGTTGGTTCTGAAGAAAACTAACTATGTCGTAAATTATAGCAAATCGGGTGAATTTTTGTATCATATTAAGCAACAAATTTTCAGCACACGGTTAAATCGACCATCATCAATCGAAGACTAAAAAATAGGCATTGCTACCTGATGCCGGAAGCTTATCATTACTGCGTATATAAATCTTACTGAAATATTAAAAGAAACGTTCTTAGAAACTTTATTTACCAAAATCAGTGTATCTCTTTCTAGGTGCATGAAGAAACTCGGCATAATCCTGTTGTCCATCATCTGTCTTGTGTAGTTGCAACACTAACGGCCTCCGTGTGACAATACCTTGCAAATAGATATTAAGAATAAATAAATAACCACACTCTCCACACATCATTGAAATGATATTCATCTTCAAATATAAAGAAAAAACATCATGACCACCATATTATAAAGGCATCTACTAAGAGTGTGTTTGGAAGAACTTACATGTTATTTATGTTTATCTTATGCATAAAGAAATACGTAAGAGTTTGGAAGAGCTTATGAAAAATATTTTATGACATGTTCATAAACTACTTCAAGTTTATTTTAATAAGCTCTCCAATATAACTTATATAACAGTTGACAACCTATATGAAACAATTTAACCAAATTATGCCTTTGATTATAGATATAGTTCATATATAAGCCCGATAGCAGTGACCTGATACCAGTAGCCCAAAAAGATCTTGGATAGACTCTGATACCATATTAGAATTTGGGTTGGACCTAACTCAACCTAACAAAATCAATTTGTTAGGTGAGAACATGATCAGGCCATATCCCATCTAATGTGGGACTCTTAAGATATATACAGCGACAACAATCAAGTCTTATCCCACTAAGTGGAGTTGGCTAGATGGATCAAATTATACCATAATGTTCTATCATAAACCATATTTGGTCCAACTCATTAATCTCTAAATCCTTCTTAATAGTTTCTCTTAAGTTTTTCTAGGTCTTCTTCGGCCTAAGGTGATCTCACTATCCTCCATCAGATCTACTCTCCGTACTATAGAATCTACAAGTCTTCTCTTCACATGCCCAAACCACCTAAGCTTATTTTCCACCGTCTTTTATACTATAGGTGATACCCCAACTCTCTCTCTCTAAAATTGTCATTTATAATTCTATCTCATCTAGTTTTACCACACATCTAATTTAACGCAACATCCTCATCTCAAGCTACGATTATTTTATTCTTGGTTCTTAACATGTATAATACACATTTAATTAAGTTGCCGATCTAAATGCACTCGATGATTTTAATCAAATACCACATCCAATTCCATTACTCACACTTGATATCAAGGACATAAATAAATAACTACTAGGATTTAGATTTTGATAAACAGATAATCAAAAAAATTAAAACAAATTAATCACATAATGCTAATCAAGCAAGTAACGGTTAATTACATACCAGATCCACGTGGTAGAAAATCCCTTCCAACAACACTCTCCAACACTGACGATTTCCCTGAACTCTGGTATTCATTTTCCACATACATTACCATAAATCAATCACACAATACAAGTGAATGTTGTAGATGAAACACACACGATATATAATTATCAAAATGAAAAAAGTGAGACCTGTCCACCAACAACGGCGACGGAGGGAAGAGCCTCCCAGAGTGACAAACCCTCACCTCCATGATCACCTAAGACAGTGCATGCACGTTGGATCTTGTTGATCAGACCGATCAAACTCGTCATAGTCGCCATTTTTGAATCAGATTAAGATGAATGAATGAATGAAAAAGAGTGAAGAATGTATAACCGTTTTTAGATCAAAAATTACAGAAAATGAGAATGAAGAAGAATGTGCATTCAAAGGGAAGAGATAACTGAAAAACGGTTTTTGCAGTTATTGCTGAAATGGAATTTTCACTTTCACGTCTCTCTCTTATTTTAACCATTTACATATATATTTTAGAGAATAATAAATATTTTTTCAAACAAAAAACATGAATCCTCAGCCTAGGTTGGCATGCGAGAATAAAATAAATACATCAAATACTATTATTATTTTTCTTTTAATCATCTAATTCCAAGAGAAAAATATTCCAATAACCCGAAGGTGACTTAAAAGTAAGTGAAGTTAGTTAGGTCGATGATTGCCTCAAATATAATTTAAATTCAGCTTCTTCCAAATGTTTCATTTTTTATTTTTTTTTAACAAGGCAAAATGAAATATATTAGATCATCGAAGGTGGTTCAATTCATACAAGGTGTGCTGAAAAGAACCACCCACCAAAATACAGTTAAATGTGCCAAATGTTTCATTTCTAAATGAAACTTACTAGCAACTTAACTTAACCATTTGGTTTATAATTAATATTAACTGTGGTTTTATTCAAGTCTAACTTTTTTTTTGGTAGGGTTTTATAGGTCCATGACAAATGACTTTCAACACTAATGAATTAAATATAGAAATATTGTATTAAAAATTGTATATTCAATTTCTTGAAAAGTTTTAAAATTGTTTTTCTAAAGACAAAAATTTCTACCTTTTATTTCTTAACAAGTGTCATAATGGCACATGTGAGCAATACCTCAGGTTTCATTAGAACATCTTCAATGATTAATTTTATGGAACTCATTTTTATTTGAACAAAATTGGTTCACATATGAATCTACCATTAATGTTTTAATGATAACAAATCAACGATAAAGAAAGAGAACAATTTATCTAGTAAGTTGTTGTTAAGTGAGCAAAACAGGTTCTCTAGAAGCATAACTTTTGGATCACTTGTATGTTTGATCACTGAAACTACAAGTAGCATATGGAGTCGACACATGAAGTGTGAAAACGACTAGAGTTTGCAAAAGACAAAGAAATGAAGACTAAAATCCTCTGATGACAAGAAAACATTTGCTGCCTTCGATTAGAAAATTTCTTAAGGTTGGTTGAGTTCTTCACAATACTTCAAGAAAATACATCTTATTTGATCCTCCAGCTGAACTTCAAGTACAAATTACAAATACCACAATTCAAGGGAAAGTAAAAATACAACCTTGAATCTATAAGAGATTCTTCAAGTAGTCTTGGAGAGGTTTAGTCATTACTTGGTTCCTCAATAATGTTTTTTATCCAAGATTATTGGGAAGTTCAGAGATTGTAATTCTGATGGTATGACGAGAACCAATAAAAAATACTCACTCCGTCCCAAAATGTAAGCAAAATGGGTTAATATAAGTTGATGTATCTCGTACAAATTTTAAACCAAATACATTAACTTTTATTGACCAATTTTTGTTTGCATTTTAGGACAGAGGGAGTACATGTGATTGACGACGTTTAATAATACGGGGAGCATGGTGAAACTTTGGAAAACGGTATGAAACACTTGAAGTGACAGTTAAGAACGTCTAACCAATTTGGTTGTGGTGGATTAAGTCGTCGACAATGCCACGACGTATGCAACTCATTCACATTTTATTCCAATGATCGAAAAATATGCAACTCTTGAGTAACTAACAATTTTTGTGGGAAAAAAAAAAACATCCTACACTTTTTATTTTCATGAAAGAATTTTTATTTTAATGTTATTGTATATTAATTAACAAAATCTATGCAACTAACTTTGCCACCTCATGTTTCTTTCAACAGCGATGTTATATGTCCCAAAAAAAAATTCGGGAAATTTCACGATTGTTAATTTGTGAGTTAAGAAGCAAAATGCAAATCAGGTTTATTAACCAAATCTCGGAATTGGTGGAATTCACCCCACTAGTGGTGATAAACAGTCAATCACATACAATCGTGAATTTTTCTTGAGTATTTTGTTCGCTGTATTTAGCATTTTTGTTCTTTCAATGTACATAAAAAATAAGAAAAGTGTTCATTCTCCAAAGAAATCCTATTAGATATTCATTAAATATGATCTTAGTGCTATAAATTAAAGATTAAAAAAGGAGAAATTATAAAAATATTGGGACATAATAATTGTCTCATTTACAAACAAAAAAAAAATATCCTTAAATGAATATCACTTTAAATGTTCAATAAAATATTTGATCGTTACGAAGCCACGATTTGTTGTGGCCTAAGAGATGGTTGAGTGGTTGAAATAACGGTAGCTTCGCGTATAGAGTGGAGTACCTTTTAGCACTCTGGCAATCAAGTTACTATTGATCGCAAGTGTGAGCTTTTTTGGAGTTTAGGAATAGTGTACCTCAACATGGGTCATAATTTAGCATTTATAGGAGTATGATTAAGGTGGGCGACAACCCTAATTAGATAGTTGTTGTGGGATAACAATTGTAACACAATTCATGATGTGATTCGAACGTTACATATATACAAGTGACCTCGAAACTATTGAAAAGAGTGATGACATTTTTGAGATGATTTCTTTTTAGATCCCCACAGTATCTTTTAGGCCCTCCAAATTTTCATTTTTACCCCTAATATATACCTCTAGGAGTTATCTCCCGGAAGGCTGTTTTATCTAGGAGTGATCTTCCGGAGATACATCCCGGTGTTGAAATATTTTATTATTTAATTATATTTCAATGCCATTATGTGGGCAAATATCTTTATAGTAATTATATGAGTTTTTTGTCATGTTCAAATTTGCACATGTTAAGAAGTTTATAATAGTAACTTTTACTTGAAACTTGTATATTTTATATTAAATAAGTAGCTTTTTAATAAATAATTGTTTTTTTCAATAAAAAAATTATTACTTTTAGTTGCTCTGACATGTGCAATATTACACTTGTTAGACAAACCCTAATTATATTAGTTATTTATCAATTTAGAGTATTAATTTATTAGTGATCAAATTAAGTAATAAGGTTAAATGGATTTCAATTTAGATAATTAATTAATTGTTTATTAATTGATATGGACTCAATATGAGTGGATGCTTGGATGGCTCATTAACAAAATAATAGGAAACCCTAATGGTCATCACACTATAAAAGGTTAAGATCTCCAATACATCGTACACGGCTTATTCTCTCTTCTCCTCGTCTGAAGAAAATTTGAATCATAAAGCTACCGGTTGAGGAAGAACCACAAGCCAACGGATGTTCGTCATCCGCTTCCTCTTTTCTTTTTTTGTTTCAGATCGTTGTTGTCAAGAGGCTACCGTAAAAGGTTTATCATTCCTAATACCTAAGACATTTACTCTTTGATGGATCAAACATGTTGTAGATCCTCAATCAAATTCATGTTCAATGTTTTATCTGCTTTCGCTAATGATTTATATTTTATTTTATATTCAGCATGTCTTGGGAAATTGATTTTTATTTGGACCTAATTTCAACACCCAGGAGTTCCTGAAGTTATCTCCCAGAGGACTAAAATATTTAATCCAAATTATAAATCAAGTAAATGATACCGATTTCTTATTAATGATAATGTGGTCTTCCTCGGTTGCTTCATTTTGATCTTATTCAGCCATGCATGTTTTACTTATCTTGGCGAAAGAAAAATATATTATTATTATCTATTTATTTGACTAAATATGTATTCTCGTCGATCCCATTTATAAGATGATTTTTGGATGATTTTGGTCATATCTATAAGATAAAGTGGTTGATAGCTTTGGAGCTAATAGGCATGATTCGACGGAATTTGGAGCTATTATTAATTATTGTAAAATCTTGTTTAATCATTTATATGAAAACTCGAGTATAGAGTTTGTTCGGAGACAAGCAAATGGGACTGCCCATGAATTAACAAAGGCGGCCATATTATCGACTAGTTTTCATATTTTGGTTACGCCACCACATTGTATTAAACACATTTTAATTAATGATATGCTATAAGTTTTTCCCTCTCAAAAAAAAATAAGATGAAGACACAAGTTTTAAGCTGCATTTATTGCACAAAAGACCTTTTTGCCCTTTTTAAAATGGTTGTATTTTGGATAAATTACCCTCACCTTCCTTGAAGGATGTTAATATGTCACTTATACCCCTCGATTTTAACAAATAACATTAACCTCCCTTCACTATGACGGTGTTAAAGTGGCGTTAAAAAGTAAAAGAAAAACTCAAACTTTGGTATTCACTCTCTTCCACCAAAACGATTTCATCAATCAAATTTGTTCTATTTCTTTGTGCCCCGTTCGTGGATGAATTAAAGTGGTGCTGCCCACAAAAAATAAATTTCAAAAATCTTTGAATTTGTAAAGTCTGACAGCCCTTTTTTTCTATAGCATGTATTGTAATTCAAATTTACACCTAATTTCTTTAAACAGTGAATTTCGTGACAACACTTTTTTTTGGGAACCCATTTGCTGAAGATTCTAATCTTTAGACTCGTATATAGGGTTGTTTCCATCAACATTAACAATGTCTTTGTGCACAAACTGGTAAACATCCTTTCCCTTTTGTTTTATGCCAGAAGCATCACAGAGGCCATCACTAATTAAAAGAAAACAGTTTTAAGTGGGTGTTAAGTCACAAAGGGAGGTGCCTATCTATATTAAGAGAACTTAAGGGAGGTTTTTGTCCATTATAAAACTAAAGGGGATGTTTGTGTTATTTAAAGGAACTTTAGGGGAGGTCAGTGTAATTTCCCCTTGTATTTTTAATATTAGTGGATGCATTTAATGCATCACAATTTTCAACAAGGTACTTTAGCCGTTACATACCTAGAACCATATTTCTTCTACGTCATCCACCAAAGAGGGATGGTTTAGGGTCAATTTTCGACCTCAAATCACCCCTCTAAATCGTTTTTCTCCTTCCTTTATATTTAAATAAGTGATTTTCACATCTATTTAGTTCTTTCTTTCGTGATTTCATCATCTTAATGCGACATTGTTTTATTCATCGTCTTTGTGCAACGTTGTTTGTCTTTCACGTCTTGTTTAGGTGTTTGTTCAGTTTAGATTGTCAAATCAGCTTCGATCTACTGCATATTCAATCAATGACATTGAAGTCGTCAACGTTGCAGATTTAAAGGCATGAGTATTTCGGAGACTTGCATATAGTCATATTTGTAGGTTTTAGTACTTTGTTGTTTTATGCTATTAACGGATGATGTGAGTTTGTTCGCAGATTCATTTTTTTTGTTTTTAGCGAATTTGTAGTGTATCAATATTCCCTATCAATTTGAATGAATGAGTATCCTTTCCTTTTCGTCCAAATTTTTTTCAACAAGGGTATTTTTGATAAAAACCTTCGAAAAGTAACAACAATTGAATTAGTTTTGTATGTTTTTTTTTCTTCTTATAATACAGACCGGAGGACTATTATTATCTATTATAAAATAAGTTAATTCTAAGTAATTCCCAAGTAATATTATCATATTCATCTAAATTTCTTCTCATCTTTTCTTTGCTTTTTTTAACTTTAATTCATATAAATAATAATACTAATACAAATTTCTTTTTTGACAAAAATACTAATACAAATTTATATTCATATAAACAATAATACTATTATGAATTTATTTTAGAAAATATATGGAAATTTATTTTCACAAAATCTCCAGAGTTTTTTTTTGTGATGGCTGGAGTTTGAACTTCATACCTTACATATATTATGCATTGTCCTTACAAGCTCGAGGACAAAATCTCCAAAGTTATTGTCACATAAACCTTCCTTCTTCGCCTGTCGATTCAGATAAAATATAATAAATTTAAATGATTTTAAATTGTACTATATCTATACTATATATAAAGAAAACTACCCTTTTCAGCATTTTTGGATTGGATTTTTCTTTGCAAAAATACCCTCAAATTTTAATACAAATAACACATGTAACAAATAGATAAGAATAAATTTTAATATTCAAACAAATGTAACAAACGCGATATGAATATACATTTTTTTGTTTTTTTCTTTATCATTTAAAAAGTGTAACAAACTAGATGAGTATATTTATACTTACTTTTTCATTATTTCAATTATACTCTTAAACAATTTTTTCTATAATAAAATTGTTGTTGGTGTCATTAAAAAAAGAATTTAGGTTATTTATTTTTTTTGTTATATTGTTAGTTTGGTTGTTATAAAAACAAACATTTATATGTTTAGTCATAAGTACTTTTGAACCTATCATCTTAATGTTAAATGGTTTATAAGCACTTTTGAACGAAGTTGGCTGAAAAGATGGATGATATTGTAAATATTTTATTACTTAAAGGACCAATTGGTAGCAAAAAAAAATCTTAAAGGACTAATTTGTTATAAACATATTTTTTTTGATTTGTTATAAACATATAACTTAAAGGACCGCGGGAGGTATTTGGCCTAAATCTAATAATTTTTAATAATTCATAAAAATAAAATAATTTGTAACAACTTTTCTTTGTTGCTCTTGTCAAAAAAAACTTTTAATTCTTTGTCAAAAAAAAACTTTTCTTTGTTATACATTAATTGATATTGAATATTCAAATATATACACACACAAAAATTATGTTTTCTTTGTTACTTTCTTTACAATTGTGTTGCCACCATGGCTAGGAAGAATGTGAAACAAAAAATATGAAATTTGCTTATAAGCAAAGAAAGAATGGCATCACAAAGGAGAGCGATCTCACAACTCTGTGATATTTTTTCCTTTGTTATAATTTTTAATCCTTCTTACATAACTTGATCTCACAACTCTGTGATATTTTTTCCTTTGTTATAATTTTTAATCCTTCTTACATAACTTGATGAAGTTGTCTCTGCAATTACGCATAAAAAAATTTGATAAGTTCGAATGTGGTTCATGAACCTTGACACGTAATTTCCATTGTTAGCATAATAATGGTACGCGCCTTTTTAACACGTGCATTTCCATTATTATTATTTTTATGCATGCACGTAAAAAAATTTGATAAGTTTGAACGTGGTTCATGAACCTTAATACGTAATTTCCATTGTTAGCATAATAGTGGCACGCGCCTTTCCATTAAATTTTTTTAATATAATACGCTAACTTAACATTACAAAATATGGTAAAAGTATACTATTGAATATCTTTTCGATTGTAATCTCAAACAGGGTTGGTGAAAATTGCGCTATAAAATCCAAACACCACTAGGCAAATAACGCACACAAAAATTCTGTTTCTTGTTACGTTCTTTGTAGTTGTGTTGCGAACATGACTAGGAAGAAGGTGAAACTAGCTTTTAAGCAAAGAAAGAATAATATCGTGAATGAGCTTTGTGATATTTTGTCCTCTCTTGTAATTTTCAGCCCCAGTTCTCAAACAGAGGTCTTGCCGGATCTGGAGAGATCTAACAAATTGACTGAGAGGCGTCGAAAAGATCTACCAGACGACCTGATAGCTGAAGTATTGAGAGAGTGCTACAATAAGCTGATTGAGAAGGAACTGGAGAAGTTTGATGATAAAATTGTAGCACTTGATTGATCAATTGTTATTTTTATCTAAAACCATCTATTGTTATTTTATTATTTAAATCGTCATTTTGAATGTTGTCCAAAGTGGCATTGCCTCTTTCACCGGTGGTGCATTTGAATAAAACTCTCCTTAATTTGAATAATATTCATCGTAAACTTTGTTTTTGCAATTCTTCTATCAAGAGTCACTGCTTAAATTTGATATTTCAATTTGATATTTCAAGGCAATCAGAACTAGATGCAACATTATTCAATCTAATAAATTGTTTTATTGGCCTCTTGTTCATCAAAAAATAAATAAATAAATACGAACTGCTCTGCAGAACCATTAGTCTCTTGAGCCGAAATCTGCTCTGCCAAACGGCAAAATCCCTTAACTGAAGTTTGGTTTAGTTTGGGAGCTCAACTCGGACTCAGCTTATCTTAATCCAGCTCATAAGAATACCTCGACCATTATTCGGCTAACGCTGAAATACTTTTAGATCACACTTTCTCTCTGATCTTGCAAGTGTTTTAGGAAGATTTGGAGAAGAGTTTTTTTTATTTTGGAGGAGAGTTAGAGTTTTACACTCGGTTAAGTAATGAACTTGCAGTGAATCTGTAATGAAAATTTTACTTTTGCTTCGACTTTGATGATAATTTACAGGTTCTCGTTGGGCAGATTGCTGCTTTAATCAAATATAGATTTGTGATCAATTTGAAATTATGAACTTGTAAGTTATAACACAACCAAATATGCTTAGATCTCAGTCTAATTACAAAGATATTAAGAAACCTGAATCAGCGCAATCATAATATCTGCGTATTGCAAATATATAAACTGCAAAAAGGAGTTAAGGGAGAAAGGTACCTATACAAACACACACCACTCAAAAGAAAAGCTGAAAGGCTAACCCCAGTTAATGGTCTTCCATTGTCTTCCTTCTTAGCCGATCTCTCTAAGCAGAGGATGCAAAAGTCTAGGTCAGATGCATATCAATTCCTAAAATTGTTTTCTTGTCCCTGATCCATGGACAACATAAGAAACTGGTACTCCGCGTGCCAGATAAAAACAGAGAAGGGCAGAGGAATGATGTCTCTGATAGTTTACATAATATACTCCCAAGTGCCTCCATAATAAACTCATTGTTATTGGGTGCTGCGTGTTAATCCTCTTTGTGTCACATTTCTGTCCAAATATAAATGAAAGACTCAATTATGTGGGGGGAAATCAGAAAAATGTATAGGGGAAAAGACAAAAGAAAGTAAAATGCGTTAGATTGTTGATGAGTTATTGTCTCTGTTGAAATAGATTCGAATTTAACTAGTCATGAGTCAATAAAACAAAGATTACTCGATGATAAAGAAATTCTCATCTCAGCAATCAGATTCACTAAAATGACCAGTATGCTGCTGCCAAGTATATGCGAATGCCAAAATGTATACAATTTAAAGATGAAATCAGGGAAGATGATTGCCTGAGAGGACTCGACGTTGCAACCATAAAATTGATCAATTTTTCTATGGGGAATTAGTCACGTTAGTCCCTGAATGGGAAAGGAGTATTCACTTTAGTCCCTGAATGCAGAGAAATTGCAAAACAGTCCCTGAATGTAGACTCTGTTGGTCAATTTCAGGGACTAAAGTGACTAACGGAGTCTACATTCAGGGACTAAATTGACTAACGGAGTCTGCATTCAGGGACTACTAACATAGTCTATATTCAAGGATTATTTTGCAATTTATCTGCATTCAGGGACTAAAGTGACGACTCCTTTCCTCTATTCAGGGTTTAAAGTGACTAATCTCCCATTTTTCTATCCTTATTATGTGATAGGCGTTTTTTTTTAAAAACAAAAGTTAGTAAGTTAATGGTTATGTCAACTTTCAGGGTTGACCTACTGCTTAAAACTTTTGTGTCTCTTAGCTCACCAATTGAGCTGCCTACTTGGAACTGATAAGGGGAGTGTGGACTAACCATGCAAGACCAAGTGGATTTGCACACAATTTAAAGTCGATGCAAACTGCATAACACACAAACTTGGTTGCATTTTCTGTTCAACTTCAATCACCACAAAATGAGGTCCAGGTGGAAGAAAAAAAAATGTATAGAACATTGTCTATCGGGGTAGTTGGTTGGTGGTTACAATAAATAAAAGTACATCCTGGGCGGGCCTAATATCCAGCAAAATCAAAAAAAAAAAATCTATCAACAGTGGGACTGAATCCATTATGAAATACCCTTGAAAGTAGCAGTAGTAAAGCAAAGAATAGAATAAGACAAAAGAAGGTTAAAATCCTCAACCTCAAACCAGTTGTAGTAAAAACCAAGTAAAATGAATAATATGCCATATGCCAATAACTACATATGAAAGCAAGGAGACACAAAATAAAACAAAAAATAATAACAGCAATACAACAATAATATTTACCTTCCAGAAATTAGCTGATTCTGAGCACTGTTTATGGGGCCCTTTATATTGCTGAACCGCTTTGCTCTGTTTTCTTGTACTTTGTCGACACGCATAGCAGCTACCTCCTTTTCCATGGAAGCTACTTCCCTTCTCATCTTCTTTGCCTCAACTTCCATGGCTTTGGTCAATGTGTCTACCTTCCTTGCTAACATCTGACAGATAATGACCATTGCAAACAGTTAGCAATTATCAATAAGATGTCAAGGAATAATATCCAAAATAATAAACTAAACACTAACCTCAATGGCATCATCTTTATCTTTTAGGCTTTGATCTTTCTCATGACCAGCTTTCCTCAAGGCAATGACCTCTTTCTGCAAGAGGTCGTATAAAACACTTGGAATACTATCCTCTGTATCCGCCGGTGGGAAGTCGTTTGGCTTATCACCTGGATTTCCTTTCCAATTATCATCTGCCTCTCTCTCTTTGGTTTCTTCGGGAGATTGGTTGAATGAGTAACTTTGAGGTGCTCCCCTCAGCAGCGTTTTACTTCTTTCTAGTGTCCTTGAGCCACCATCAAAAGATTTAGATGTTCCTTTGGCACTCCTCAATATTGAGCTAGATGATAGGGATGACCTGAGTTGAGGGGATGGTGTTCTCTTAGGCAAGAATCCATTAGAGGTTAGTTTTGAGATATTATCAACTCCACCTAGTGATTGGCGACGAGAAGAACCATTGTTCATACTTCTTCCCTCTGCGGTGTTGCGACTACTGCCGCTAGAATTTCCCCTCAAACTCTCCTCCAGCACTTTGAGCCGCAATTGATATTTTTCCTGGAAAAAAAAATATTACCTTGGATAATCTAAGAACTAGCTTTTTAGGTTAACAGATAGGGAACCAGATCATTACTTTCAACTGTGCTTCGGACTTTGCAGTGCGCTCAACTATAGCAAGCTTATCACGAAGTTGCTGCATTTCCCCCTATAAGAATGCAGTTCAATAGTAAATGTAAGAAGTATTAAGGTGAAGACAAAGGAAGGAAAACTTTATATCAAAAAATAAATAAGGAAGACATACGCAAAGTAAAACAAAATAACATTACCTGCAAGAATCGTCGTTCTTCAAGCCATTGTTTGACAGGCATGACTTTATCATTAGCATCTTTCCATTCATTTGCAACCACAACAGCTACCCTGTTTGCTGTTACCTTGGCACGGCCCAACTCTCTATTAAGGGTTTTTCTTTCTTCCTAAATAATGTGAAACAAACCATGTAAAAGTTAATGTTATAATCAATAAAGCAACTGGGAGACTGAACTAGCTGAAGACTTTAACATGTTACATTCATTTCTTGAACTTTCCGTTGATAATCTCTAACTGCATTTGCTGCTGCACCACCTGCAAGGACTGACTCTTCTAGCTCCCTCACAGTTTGGGTGAGCTTTTCAACCTCTGCCACCTTTTGTCTATGCATTCTGTCCAAAATTTTGTTTTCTTCCTGAAAGAAGTGATGATGAAACCTCCGTTAAAAGTTGCATAATTACAGTTCTAGTGTCCTGGGAAATTTAAAAAAACAAAAAAAATCGTCCAAGATTGCGATACCTGGCAAATCTCAATCTGTTTCATCAGCTCTTGATTTTTGTTTTGGAGATCATCCACCATGGAGGCCTTGGCCAAGGCAAACTGAACAGTCTTTTCAGCTTCAAGTAGTGCAGCTTCTTTGGATTTGGTAAGACGATCTAAAGCTCTGTTGTCATCTTGTAGTTTAGCAATCTGTAGGGAATATACAGAAGAAAATAAAACCAAAAATCATTAGTCATATGCCAGATTCGGTCCCTCCATCAAGTCTTCCTCGCCAGGTATCGCAATATAAACTCAAAAGAACAAGGAAATACCTCTTGACGAGCAAGCTTTAGTTCAGCCTCCAAAGGAGCAAGAATTGCTTCGATCGGAGGCATATCATCATCCTTTTGAGCAGCATGGACCCTCCGAAGAGTAGCTTCTGCTGCAAACTGAGCTGCCATTGATGCTTTCTTTTCATCATTGATTTTCTTTATTTCAAGATTCTGTCAGAAATATTCAATTTAGTTAAAAAAAATGCCACCTAAGAAGACAAATAATTAATGAAGTTGAATTAGGGCTCAAAGCAATACTTTGCTTTCTAATAGAGATTCCGTTAATTTTAGCTTCCCATCAACCTTTGACAGCTCTTCAGACAGCTAAAATACAAACAAAAAGAACCAAGATAAGTTACATTTCAAGTTGACATAAAGCATTCAACAAAACGACAAAAACTGGCATAAGAAAATAAAGTTAGCGCATAATAGAGGCAAATGGTCAACGTCAAATAAACGGATACAAAAGAATGCAAAGAATGATTTGTAAGAATATATGAAATATCTCATAATATATTTGATATTATGTCGGTGTCTTAGCTTATTTTCTAAGATCATTTTATAATCTTGAAATATTTTAGATTTTTTCTTAGGATTAGCTTCCATATTACTTAGATACTATTTTGATTTGTTTCCTGATTTCCCTATTTATTTAGGATTAGAAGCCTTATATCCCTATACATAGGGTTAGGGTTTAACCTTACTATCTTCTCGAATACTAACAATAGACCATTTAAGTCTTCTTGAAAACATACTCATCTACTCAAAAACTAAGGAATCTATCAAATTAGTAGGGAAAAATACAAAAGCTGAGTCTTCTCAAACAAGATGAAGTCAACTACTCAGATCAAACAAAACCATAATGTCTTGCCATGAATCAAGTTCAATGATAAAACATTTAAATCTAATCTCTCCTAATTATTTGGTCTGTAGTTTTTTAAGTTTTTACTCTACTCTTATTTTTTGAACTATCCTCCATACGATCTACCTCCTTGCTAGTGCTTTTACGAGTCTCCACTACACATGCCCAAACCAAGTAAGACCCAAGATAAAACTCTTTCATCTTTCTTAGAGTATATATGTTATCCCAATTTTCACTTCAATGATTCATTCATCCATCATAACACTCTCATCTCAATAGCATTAACCTTACTCTCTTGCTAGCTCTTCGCTGCTCAACATTCAACAACATTTAATATTTGGATGGTATTATAGTTGTGCAGTAAATTTTTCTTCTAAGCTGTAGTACTTTTCTGCCACATATCAAAGCTTTTCATTTCTTCATTTTTCAACCCTGCTTGTATCTTATAGTTTACATCTCATTCTATCTCTATCATTATGTATAGTGGGCAAAAGGTACTTAAGGGACATGTGGTAAGATATGCTCTTCAATCTTCACCTCTAAACTAGGACTTGTGAGTCTCTTGCTAAACTTGCATTCCACACACTCTCTTTTAATTTCCGTTGCACAAAAGTAATGCACTCCTAACTTTCCATTTTTTTCTTCTCCGTGCTCTCTAAGACTATATCTTTTTTCTTCTCCGAGCTCTCTAAGACTATATCATCCACAAAAGCATTCATTGTGTCATTGACTCTTAGATACGAACAATTAGCACACCGAGAACCAATACAAAAAGATGATGGCTCAAAGTAGACCTGTGTTGCAAGCCAATATTTATGGGGAAATATATTTTGTACCACCACCTTCTGTTCTTAAGCTAGTAGTGACCTTTTCTCTATACAAGAAACAACACAGAATTGATGCACAAAAATATATGACACATAACAAATTACATAATGACTTCAAATAATCAAATATACAGTAATCCTCCAACGATGAAACAGTTGAATCTCAAGACTTGATTTATAAGTGATGACAAAAACATCAAAAGCAAAACCGATAGTATCAAGAAGTCAACACAAACCTAGAACTAAGAGTGAATGCAATGCCATGTAAACCAAGGGAGGATAAAGGTATAAAAGGTCCCTTTAATAAGAATAACAAGATTAAAATTCTCTTTCACTTGATAATGTCAAACGTAAAGTTGGAAAAGTCTAATTAGTGCTTCATAGGATTTGGTTGGCGAGTAAAATAAATCAGAAAAAAATATTAAAAGAAAATAAGGGAGTAATAAAGTAAATGTTTTTCCAAAGAGCACTAATTAAAAATATAAAGTATCAAATAAAAAGGAAAATTAAATTAGTTTCATAATGTATTTTGCTTTAGAACATCTCGGCCTTTAGCATATCAAATATCGAACAACGGCTTTACTTTAGAAAAAATTACAACTGAAAAACTTTCCTTATATGGTCAAGTCAACACAACAAAAACTTTAATTAGAATTCACAATGACTTCAGTTAGTTCCAAATTTATATGAGACAGTTTCTTTGAAAGTCTAAAAAGAAACTGATAGAGAAATTGCGCAAAAATGTGAAAGGTAGTAAAAGACAGTATCAATGCAAATTTCAAAAGGGGTTTCTTCTCTATGCATCCCCCCTCTCCCTCACTTAAAGACAAATAAATGGAAAATATTCACCCCATTTTTGCAACTTCAAAGTTCAAACATGGTAACCACACCAATAATATGATCCCACCAGGAAACAAAACAATAGTACCATATTTACTAGCTCAATTCCTCACAAACCAAGACCAACATGTTAATTAGCAATTTTTATTTTTTTTGGTCTAAAAACAAAGTGACAAGCACCACCTAAAAACTCACACACAAAGAGGAGATCCTGGTTCGAACTCATGTAACCACGAAAAATAACCATCCTACCAAATCTCAGCATTGCTAGTTGAACTAAGTCTTGCAAAAACAAGTTAGCAATTACTAGTAATTAATATAACAAAATAAACTCCCCAAAAAAATAACATAATAAACAAATGGATAAGTTTCTAGCACCAACATTTCTGATCCGACACCCCTCAGTGTTTGACACCAACACAACACTGACGAATGCGATTACATTGAATTATGTCATTTTCTCGAATTATTATCGGTGTTTGTGTGTGTGAGTGTCGTGTCTGGTGTCCATATTTGTATTTGTGCTTCATAGATAGTAACAAACTTTAATCAACCAATAAAAACAACAATAACACCAAAAATAACAACAATTGAGAAATCAAAAGTAACCTCCTCAACAGCTTTTTCTCTCAACCGTTCAGAATGCCTCAACGCTTTAATCTCAGCTTGTGCTTCCGATAATTCTCTATCCTTATCTACACAAAAACAAACACAAATTCAAAACAAAAAAATCCAAAAAAAATTAAGTAAAATTCAGCTGAAAAACTCTTCGGATCGAGCAACATTTTCGCACCTCGAACTTCATTCTCAAGCCGATTAAGCTCCACTTTCACTGGATCCGAACCGTGCAACAAATTCATGAACTCATCAGCATCCATACTCTGCTGTCTAGCAGAACCGCGTCTTCTCGACGAAGTTCTACCTTCTCTAAACGATCCAGAAAATGGTGCCGGCGTCGCCACCGCTCCTCCATCGCCGTAAATCTCCTCCATCGCCGTCGATCTGAAACGAAACCCTCACTCGCGCATTCAAATTCGCGTGAGACGAGATATTGAGATTTGAAATGACGCACGCGTGCAGAGAAAGAACAAAATAGAATGTGACTCTCTTTCTTCTTCGTTTTGTTTGTTTCTATTTTTTTTTTTCTCTTCTTCTTTGAAATTGAAATGTTTGTTTGTTTGTTTGTTTTCTCTCTCTAGATTAAGGAATTGATTGAATGAATAAAATAAGTTGAAGTGTTTAAGCGCTTTGTGTTTTGAAGAGGTTTATGATGATGATTTTTTTATTGTTGATTAAGCTGAAATGTTGATTTAAGCTGAAATAGTGATTGTGACTTGTTTGGGAGAGTGAAGTGTGCGATATACTGCATAGTAAACTCCTTTGATGACTAATTGTATAAGCTGATTTTGTGTAATGGGTTTGAGGCTAAGATAAGCTGGAAGTGTAGTGCGCACACTGTGATTTGAAAGTGAGGATTTATTGGTTTGCGAGTTCATAGTGTACAAACGTTGCGTAACACGATTACATTGCTAATATTGTGAAAATTTTAAAGATATCAAATAAAAATTATTTTGTTACAAATAAATTTTATATAGCCATATGCAATAAGTTACAATAATTAAAATATGTTAGAAATATTAGACATGCGTAAATTTATTAAACTATTTGCATCTGTTACGGATTTTATGTGTTTATAAATGCTTATAAGAATTTTTTGTCACCTCTATATAGTATTTTTATGAACTATGCAAAATTCTGTTAAAGCATCGCTTCAACCTCTATAAAGCATCGCTTCAACCTCGTTTTGGATTTTTTTTATCATCCCATGTAGTAATTTTAAAGAATATTTGTGTATTTAATATGTTAAATTTTGTTAAGCTATATTCATTTATTGTTGCGGATTTTATGTGCTTATGAATTTGGTAAGGATGTGATTGTGGATTTTATGTGTGCTTATAAATGCAAGTAAGGATATTCAAATTTAACATAGACCAAAATTTACATTTACAACTAATGAATAAAGAAACTTCCCTTCAATATTGGTTTATAGAAACAAAAAATTAGCATAGATAAAGCAAGATTGTCCCCTAAGTGTAGCTCAGTAAGTAGTTACTAGAGATAATTTATGCAAGGGATGGGGTTCGAACCCCGGATTCCCCGCTTCTCCACACATAATGTGTGCGAATCTAACCACTAGACTACTTGACCAAAAAAAAACAAGATCATTGAACGTAAAACGCATAATTGTTATTGGACATAGAAAGAAACATGAGTTATTAAGAAGAGTAGTCGGTTGTGCTTCGGTCTTCTTTGAACTAAAAATAAATAAATAAATAAGCGGTTAGCATGAACGAATGTAATAATCAATAACTTATTCATTTACTTCCATTAAAAACAAAAACAAAAAACTCATTCATTTACTTAATAGGGTTGAGAAATAAGTCACTTTGTCATGCAATCTCTCATTAAATCAGCATTATGACTGTAATTGTTAATTGTTCAAACTTGGATTGACAATATTTTTTATAGCATTGTTGATAGAATTTCGATGAATGAACAAAATGTTATTTTCATTCCAAGTAAGCAATCAAAAATCTTTATAAATTCGTTAACATGATGTCAAATGCACATAGTGAGTGTTAGAAGTTAACCAAAACAATATAGCATTCACATTTTGCATATCATAGTTGAACTCGCGCAAGATGGCTTCCTTAAATTCCATTTCCTTTAGGGTGTGTTTGTTCCAAGGATTAAATTTACAATCCTGGGAATAACATTCCCTGGAGCATTATTCCTAGGAATCTTAATCCTATTAAAGTGTTTGTTAATTAATTTAGTTATCCATAAATGTTTTTAAATATATTTAATTTATAATTTAAAACAAAAAAATAAAAGAGTTAAAATAGTGTGATAGTGGGAAGTTATGGGTGGTTATCACTTATTCCCATGGGAATAAAAGATTCCCCTACTTTAACATGGGAATAACAAATGGAAAAGTCGTGTGTAAATTTTATTCCTAAGAATGAAATATACGTAGGCATAATTTATAATAACTTGAAACAAACATAGGAACCAAGGATACCTAATATCACATTCCTGGGAATAAATTTGCAATTCATCAAACAAACACCCCCTTACAATAATACGATTCATGTGTCTAAGATTTATAACTCGATTTATGTATTTATTCACTCCCATAACCGTAATCACAAGTGTAGTAATTGTTGACACTTCTAGGTTGTTACTTAATAAATGTTATTAAAGTTTAGTCTTAAGTATATAAGACCATCTCTAATGAGAGGATCTTAAACTTTTAAGACCCGATGTCTATTAGCCACCTCTATTGGGGAGAAACTTTTTTGGAGTCTTATAAGACTCATGTCTCACTTAAGACCCCCAATCTTAAATGGGACCTGTTTTTTATATTAAAAAGTTGAAATGTAATAATATAAAGTTATTGATAGTTGATTAACGAGTCTCATTTGAGAATTTTATGTGATATGCTAGGTTGGAAGGACTGTGTGCTTGTTATGTACTATTATTTAAAAAAATTAAATGAGTGAAAAAAAGACGCAAAAATAGAAACTTAACCCCAAACAAAAAATATACACCTCATACATGGTAGAAGTAAACTATAGTTTACAAACAGTATTATTCAAATAACATATGTTTCTTTCCTTCAACATTGCTATAAATGGTTCCATTATCAAACAATTGCAAACTCTTATTTGCTAAGTATAGTTTCTTTACTTTACAACCACCTCATTTCGCTATCAGAAATAAAACATTCCTCTTCATACACCTACTCAATCTCAATTCAACCATTAGCGAGGAAGTTTGTAAACTTCTTAGATGAAGCAATGCCAACTCTTACAAAGCGGCTCAAAGTTATCGATCATTAGCTTGGAGGCTTAATCACTGATTTGATTAAAACCTACATGTGTATTGATTGTATTAAAGTGATCTCTTGTGTACTGAAAATCTCACATATTCTATATTACAAAGTTCAAATGGAACGGGTCCTTTGAGGATTGTAGTTGATTCTAACTGGCCTAAGACATGACATTAAAGCGAAAGAAGAAAGTGTTCTCCCTGAAATGACTGATATACATGCTGATAAATTTCTCAGTTTGGTTGTAAGAATTATTGTGACACTAATATCGTGTGTTGCTGCAATTTCTTGTGAGAAATTGGAAGACTGCAGAAGAATGATTCATTTGATGAAAGAAGTGAAGCCCTGATTTAGGTACAAATTATTCATTTTGATCGCCATAGATTGTTAAAGCTATTCCATACCTATGACACGCTGATACAACTTACTGTTTCAGGAGATTAGATGTTGACGTTAATCATGTCATTGTTTTTTGATTCAGTAAAGTTGCTTTGTATTTATTCGAGAAAATGACAGTGTATGATGAAGATGTGATGTGCACTTTTTGCCGAACAACACTTACGAAGTATGCTGAGTATTCAATTCAAAGAGACAACTTGTTCGTGATAAAATAAATATTTATTTAAAAGATGGAAAACGTATAAAAACTTTAGTTTTATAGAGACCTAAATTAAAACCTGAAATATTTATTTTCACACAATTAGTATACACTAATAATTTTTCTTTTTAAACCATAACAATATTACAATATTTACATCAATTATATTTACATTCAAACATTTTTTTTACTCAATAATACATTAACCTTTTGTCCTAAACCACACTCAAAAATTTGTTTTTGACTAAAAAAATGTTTTAACCAAATGCTTGAATGAATTGTCCTCTGTTAAAACATAGACCAGATTTTTTGGTTTAACTATATTTACATTCAAACATTTTTTTACTCAACAATACATTAATTTTATGTTTTAAATCATGAGTCAAACAACTTTAAAACGACACAAACATTATCATTTTCACAACATCATATTCTACAAAGGAAAACAAACGACTTGAAAAGATGAAGAAAATCATAAACATACCATAAAGACGTGCTTTGTTCAAGAACAACAACCGTACCTATAAAATCATAAGCAAAAAGCAAAATATATGTGTTAGTTATTATTTAAAGAATAAGAGTTGGAGAGAAAAATTGAAGAAAGAAAAAAAAAGAAAAAATGGAGAATACGAAAAAACAGAAACATAACCTACAACAAAAAGACACACACCATATGTGATAAAAGTAAACTATAGTTTACAAATACTATTAATCAAATAATTTGTGCTTATTTCCTTCAATATTGTTATGTATGATTCCATTATCTAGATAATTGCAAACTCTGATTTACTAAATATACATTCTTTAGTTTACAACCACCTCATTCCGCTGCCATAAATAAAACATTTCTTCTCCAACACATACGCAATCCCAATTTGATCATTAACAAGGAAGTTTGAGAACTTCTTATATGAAGCAATACCAACTCTTAAAAAGTGGCTCAAAGTTATCGAGCATAAGCTTGGAGGTTTAATCACAGATTTGATTACAACCTACATTGTGTGTATTGATTGTATTGAAGTGATATCTAGTGTACTGAAACCTTACGTATTCTATATTACAGAGATCAAATGACAAGGTTCTTCAAGGATTGTTGTTGGTTTTAATTGGTCAAAGACGAAACATTAAAGCTTTTGGAAAACCTTACAGAAAGAAGAAAATGTTTCTCATTGAAATGAGTGAGATATATGCTGATAAATTTTCCAATTTGGTTGTAAGAAATGTTTACGACAATAATATGTTGTTGCAATTTTTTGTGAGAAATTGGAAGATTAGAGAAGAATGCTTTATTTGATGAAGGAAGTGAAGCTTAGGTTTAGGTACAAATTACTTCTTTTGAACAATATAAATTGTTAAAGTTGTTTTATGCATATGCGGCGCTTATACAACTTATTGTTTCAGGAAATCATATGTTGATGATAATCAGGTCATGATTTTTCGATTTTGTAAAGTTGATTTGTATTTACTCGAGAGAATGTCAGTATATGATGAAGAATTGACGTGCATTTTATGCCAAACAACACTTACGAGTATGTTAAATATTCAAATCAAAGAGATAACTTGTTCGCGATAAAATAAATATTTATTTAAAAGATGGAAAACGTATAAAAACTTTAATCTTATCGAGACTGAAATTAATACTTGAAATATTTATTTTTGTACGGTTAGAATAGACTAATCAATCTTCTGTTTAAACCATAACAATATTATTATTTTCTTAAAAAAATATTATTTACATTAACTATATTTACATTTAAATATTTTTTTGCTCGTAAATCATAATTATCACTAAACAACATACGAGAAAAAAAGAAAATAAAAGATCATGACATAGATAGGTATATTGCATGATAAGCTTCAAAATATAAACTTTACACAATAATTATAAGGTTTTTTTGTTACCCTTTTGTCAAAACTTTTACATATTGAGTCCACCTAACAGATAAAATCATTATGGCACCATATTGCATTCCATGGCGTCCAAAAAAAATAATTAATGAGGCAAACATACTATAACTTGCAAAATAACGCTGTATCCGAAGTCGTCAACTAAAAATAAATGAAACAGAAAATGTCAGACTAATGATAAATAATTCATGCAATTTCCATAAACACACAACTTTGTTCACCACTGCAAATCATGATTAAACATTTTTCAAAATGAAATTCCTACTTTAAATTCAAAGGTGAGGTGATGCAATTGCACAATAAACCTCATGCGCGCATTTCAAAAAGAAGTACTGTTGTCTTGTTGTTTTCATTTTTCTCATATAGAGGAAATATGAGTATCTCGAATGTTATAAGATATGTCTTATAACCCTTTTTTCCATTTCAGTGAACAAATTCGTTGTCTCGTTATACATATTTAGTTTGCACATGCTATTAATCATTATATTATAGGTGATGACAACTACATAACTTTCTCTCATCAAAAGATAATCAAAAATAGCTTGCGCATATTTTAATTTACCAATCTTAAGAAGCCCATCAATTAGGATATTTTGCGTGAATACATCTGCATGAATAACTTGGCCCTCCATTGTTGTTATCAATGTCTTAACATCCTCAATTTGCTTCCACAAAAGAATTATAAGTGTTGACATTAGGGCGATGACCAGTAGCATGTATCTTGTAGATGCTTTTGAACACATGATATTCTCTGTATCTCTTTCTTTTTTATTTAATATATTTTTGTTTTTTCCTTAAAAAAAAACATTTTTTACTTAACAATACATTAACCTTTTATCGTAAACCACATTATTCAAAAATATGTTTTTGATTAAAAAAATGTTTTAACCAAATGTTTGAATGGATTGTCCTTGTTAAAACATAGATGAGATTTTTGACTTAACTATATTTACATTAAAAAAAAATTACTCAACAATATATTAACATTTTGTCCTAAACCACATTAAAAAATATTTGTTTGATCAAGAAAATGTTTTAACTGAATCTTTGAATGAACCGTCTTATGTTAAAACATAAACCAGATTTTTAGTTTAACTATATTTACCTTCAAGCATTTTTTTACTCAACAATACATTAATTTCTTGTCCTAAACCATGAATCAGACAACTTTTATAGTAAAACAATGAATCAAACAACTTCAAAACAACACAAACATTGTCATTTTCACAACACCATGCTCTACAAAGGAAAACAAACAACTTGAAAACACGAAGAAAACCATAAAATACTGCAAAGACATGTTTTGTTCAAGAACAACAAAAAAAATAAAATATATGTGTTAGTTATTATTTGAAGAAGACAGGTTGGAGATAACAAAATGAAGAAGACAAAAATGGAGAAGATGGAAAAACAAACGCAAAAACAAAAAACATAACTTCAAATAAAAAGACCTATGAAGCCCAAATACGTAGTACGAGTGCATGTACGATACGATACATGTACGTGGATACGCGAAGTTTTAAAAATTCAAGATACGATACAGCTAAGATATGTTAGCAAATTATTTATCCTAAAATCTATATGTATGTAAAATACTTGGAAAAAAAAAGCATTGATTACTCTTCAATACTATATAATCATAAAATTTATATATTGAACATAATCATAAGTTTTCAATATTTTATCATATATACTTTCTCATATATGTATATAATTTTATTTATGCAGATATAAACATTTAAAATCTGCAAAGAGAGCGGTTTATACATTGAACGGTGTTTTACATTTAAAGTAAAAATTTAATTAATAAAAATATTGCATTAAGCAGTTTATACATTGAACGGTGTTTGCATTTAAAGTAAAAATTTAATTAATAGAAACATTGCATTAATATTGATATTTTGAAAATAGTCATTAGTTTTCAAAATTTTATCATATCGACTATCGAATATCGGTACATAAATTATTTCTTATACATAAATAAGTATATAAAATCCTCAACGAGTGCGATTTAAATATTTAACGGTGTTTTCAATATTTAATGGTTTTTTAAATAAAAATTTATTTAATAGACACACTACATTAATATTGATATTTTGAAAATAGTGATAAGTTTCCTAAGTTTTATCAAATCGATTTTCTGATATATGTATATAAAACTTTGTTTATGCAGATATAAGTACGTAAAATCTGCATTGGGTGCGATGCAATTATTGAATAATCTTTTGCATATTAAATAAAAAGTTATTTAATAGAAACACTACATCAATTTTGATTTTGAAAATAGTAATGAGTTTTTCAAAATTTTATCATGTCAACTTTTTCATATATTTACATAGAAATTTGTTTTTGCATATATAAGCAAATAAAATCCATAATTGGTGTGACTCAACTATTTAACAAATTTTTATATATATAAGAAAAAAATATTTAATAGAAACATTACATTAATACTTATCATTTTCTTTTAATATCTATAAACATTCTACAATATTAACAATCTAATTATTTTTCGTATAATTGTCGCATTCGCACGGGTAATTTACTAGTTGATTATCGTGCTCGTGAGTTTAACTCTGTTGGTAGGTCCGTTGGTACGTACAATGCATAATATATGAAAAGTTGATGTTAAAAAAACAATCCGAACACTTGTTTATGTAAACTCGCAACTAAACGGATTGTGATTCACTGCAGTCATAAAAGAAGAGGGGATAAAGTGTAACATGTGTGTATATATCAACAACAACCATGTAGATTACGCAATCAAAGAAAAGAGAGCCATCCGATTATATCAACCAAGTAGATTTCAGTTTCTTTAACTTTTTCACTCTAAATCAACAACACACTGGATACTAAGACTTCAAAGGATTTTACAAGACTTTTTAGTTATAAGAAATTTTTGAGGTATTTAATCAAGATTGTAAAAGATTAGAAATAATTCCGGTGGTATTCAATTAAGATTTTCAGGATTTTTTAAAGAGTCCAACCAAATCCGGTGGTATTCCATCAAGATTTTTCACAACTTAAAAATTGTCTCTTGATATTCAAAAATGTATAGATTTCAATGGGTAGGGCTGGAAATGAGTCGAGTCGAACTTGTCTGAGCTCGGTTCGACTTGATAAGAATTGGTTCAGCTCAAAACTCGATTCGAGTTCGATACGAACCTATTTTTTAACTTGAGTTCGGCTCGTTTAAAGTTCACGGACAACCGGTTCGGCTCGTTTGCTCAAATTACATATTTGAAAAGTTTTTTTAAAAAAAAAATTCACAAACAACTCAATTCAGCTCATTAGGTTCAACTCATTTGTCAACCACATATTTCAATAAAAAAATTTAAAAGAGCAAAGATATTATTATAATAAAACTATGAAGCATATCAACTACTGGAGGTAGGGGTGTGCATGGTTTAAAACCAATCCAAACCAAACCAATTATTTGGTTTTGGTTTGGTTCCTAAAACCACTTCTTTAAAAACCGGTTTTTTGAAAAAAGCAGTGTGGATATGGTTTGAATCTGGTTCGGATCCGGTTTAACCCGTTTCTTGAACTAAACCATTTTTAACCCAGGTTTTATTCAAACCAATTTTAACCCTGATTTAAGTTCTTTTAATCCAAATATAGTTTAGCATAAATAAATTAGTGTGATTTCCATCCAGATTACCGTGAATAATTGAATCAAAAATGAAGGTTTTTTTTTCGTCGATTTTAGTAAATGTCGACGAAGTTTAACTATCACCGTTTCTCATTTCGTCGTCGACGCCGCCTTCCATCATTGTTTTCTCTCCTCCGTCGTTGACGTTTCTCTCTCCTCCGCCGTTGCCATGCTATCCTCAATCTCTTTCTCTCTTTCTTGCTCTTACACCCTTTTGTTTTTTCTATCAGAGAACACACTTTTCTTCTATATGGAGAATTGATCTTCTGGAAGTTGTTGACAGTGCTCCACGAAGAACACTGCAATCAATTTGTTTGTTCTGAAACTGGATTTAGGATGCGATTTCGGATTGAATCCTCTGCTTGCGTGACAATATACTTGTTGAAACCGGTAACAAACCATAACTACAAAATGGTAACCGGTTTCTTTTGGTTTGGGCTTAGAGGTTCCAGTTTGGTTTTTACTGAAAGTGGTCTGGGTTTTTGAAAACGGAACAGTTTGGTTTACGGGTCAGTTAGGGATATCCGGTTTTTTTGAATACCCATAACTGGAGGCACTTTCATTACCTACTGTAGCACACTCCGTATACTACCGATGCATGTTTTACTTGGGGATGCACTTCTCTTTTATATAGGCTCTTCCTCTAATGTGCTCAAAACTCTCGGATGTGGGACTTATTTTGTGCACATATTGGTTTGAAGGTGGCATTTAGCCTGGGTAAGTGAAGTTTTTTCCCATCATGAAAAAGTTAGATTTTTACCATTAGATTAAAGAGGTGTATCGATCTTATCATGGTCTGCCTATACTTTATTAATCTTCCACCCCTCTCTTTCATGTCCCCACTCATCCTCCACCACCACCAC
>Ga0228710_1000122_pt1 | contig 68718 bp, 30 predicted proteins | sample MedpolnodulmetaG_FD_177995 | JGI IMG/M metagenome (GOLD analysis project Ga0228710, IMG submission 177995) | Root nodule microbial communities from Medicago polymorpha collected in Santa Monica, California, United States - pink nodules | ecosystem: Host-associated > Plants > Roots > Nodule...
GGGGTAAAATGGACATTTGGATCATTACTTGGATTGGACTAAAAGGACTAAAAAAAACAGAATGATCAAAAGAAAATATTTATAAAAGGAAATAAAATTTCGAAAATTAATTAATTAAAAAAAGAATAATAATAAAACTAAAAGAAGATAAAATAAATAATAAGATAAAATGATTAAATAAAAAGAAATAATTATAATTTTTTTTAAATCAAAAAGAGGATGCTGCAAAGAGCTAGCAACCCTAAATAAAAATATATATAAAAAGATAATAGATACAAAAAGGAGGGAGGGGACCAAAACAAAAAACTCCCCGAGGAAGAAAACTTAAAACTGTCGCCTTCAGTACCAAAAATGAGGTATTTTAAAATACCTCTATGCTGAAATTTCGTCTGAAGCGACGAAAAAGAATGAGGATTAAAAGATACTTTCTTGCATAATGGACAAGGAATGAGGATTAGTGAACATACAAAGAAGATATGAGTCTGATGAAGAATCTAGTGATGATGGAGAATTAACTTATGAAGAGCCAGCTGCATCTTGCAAAGAACTATATACCAGAAGTAAAGAAGTGATTGCTCAACTGTTGGCTGAAAAGAACAAACTAGTGTCAGCTATATCTGACCTTCAAAATGAGGTAACTCTTCTATCTTCCAAACTAGAGAAACAGAAGAAAACTATCAATGAGTTTTGTCTTGAAAAAGAGAAACTTATGTCAATGATCACTGATCTACAAGAGGAAAACACCTTGTTAAATTCCAAATTAGAAAACATGACCAAATATGTTCGGATGTTGAACAATGGTTCTAATGTGTTAGATGAAATACTGCAAGTTGGGATGATATTTGGAAATAAGAAAGGAATAGGCTTTGACTATGGAACTGTGAACAAAGAAATCAAAATTCCTACAAAGAAGTTTGTTCCTCCTAAAAAGAAGACTGAGTTTGTAATGTTGGATCACATGTCTCAACATCCTGTCCGACATCTGAACCCTCAACCAAGGAACAAAAAGAAATCACCTTGGATATGTCACCATTGTGGTAGATCTGGTCACATAAGGCCGTACTGTTATAAATTGTATGGATATCCTCAGAAATGGGGTATGACAACTAGCGACAAACTTAGGAAAATAGGGTTCCAGAATCCACCAGAATTGAGAAAACTCTCTGAAATATTATTAAATGAATAAAAATTGCTTCTTAGACTACAACTATTAAGCTTAAATAGGGAAATAACAAAATCCTAATGAGCCGAAAATAACAAACTGAAACAAGAACAAAAATTACTAAAATTGGGCTAAAATAAAAATACTACGGAAACCCTCCTACATCAGTCTTCTCCACCTCTGAAGAACTTGACCCTGAGTTCTTATTCTGATAAAAGAGTTTCCGTGCATGTTGACTCTTCCAATGAAGAGAAGAACACACACCCAAAGCCCATTGAATGAAATACAAAGAAGGTTTGGTTTGAAAAATACAACAGTTGCATTTATCCATCAAGATAATGCATTCTTTCTCCAAATGCTTCTTCATATAAGTCAAATTATTTGCATGAGATGGAGAAAGAGGTTGGTAGTTGGTGATGCCTTTTTCTGTGAGCAAGTGTAACTGCATCGAGTCCTCAATAATTTGATTGTTTCTACCACGTGGAACCCTAATTGGTCCACATCTCTTGTTCTGTTTTTTTTTCTTCTGTTGTTGTTGTTATCCATCTGCGTTGTTAACATCGTCAATTTTGTCGTCAAAGTGTTAAAGGACATAGTTGTTGTTGGTGGTATTGTTGTTATCCATCTGAGTTGTTAACATCACCAATTTTGCCGTCAAAGCGTTGACAGTCGCGGTTAAAGCCACGACTTTCATCACCGGTTGATCTCCCATGACCGATCACATTAGTAAAAGAACACGAGAGACTTGTTCCGATACAAACTGACGCAGTCGAAAGCATAGGCTAGCAAACGCTAAACCTAGATTGAGAAGAAACAAGTTTGCTAGCGACAAACTTGTGGAAATAGGATTTCAAAATCCACTAGAAATTGACAAAATTCTCTAAAATATTATTGAACGAATAAAAGTTGTTGTCTTTTAGACTACAACTGTATTATTGAATGAATAAAACCAAGTATATTTATCATAAAGACAAAGCAACAAGTATCATAATTTACAAAACATTGATATTCATCAAATGCAATTAGCGAAAACTAATGTCATGAAAACAGAAATTTCTATATGGCAAAAACTGGTACGAAAACCAATTTGATCCGTAAACTTTCACAAAAAATAAAATAAAAATTGGTGACACACCAAATAAATAACCTCAGAAAGAGATTGAATATTCACTTAAGCCTACCTCTCGTTGCTTCCACTAAACAATGAGCCACTGCAATGCCTTCTTAGCCTCACAACTTCAACTGCATCTTGTGCCACCGCCATTGCAGTGTAAAAGACATTTGTTTTTAAAAATCGGAGGGACAAATTGGTGGAGAGTGAGGTGATGAGATCATCAGGTAGTGGATTGGAGAAAAATGTTTGTATATTTAATGAATGCTCTCAATTACAAAAATATATTGTAGGATAGAAGACAAGAAATCAAGGAAAATAATTTGAAGGTAATTGTATGAGATGTGTAGTTTTTTATACTCAATACCTTCAGGAACTCTGGAGCATCGTTCATGGTGCCAAACTTTGAAATGATACCAACCACCTTGGTGGGAACACAGCCACTTGGGTTGGATAAGTAACTAATTATATGTTTTTAGCCGTTAAATAAAAAAAGATGTGGAGTGACTTTAATGGGTTGCTTTTGGATTGAACATATTATTTCTATATCTATAATATAACAATATATAAAGGTCTGTATTTTTCATAATAATGCTCAACTACGCCAAACACAGCCACTTGCAGATTGGAGTTTCAAGCAGCTTCATTTCTTAAACCTCTTTGTTACCCTGCGCAACATCTCCTCCTAAATCCAACTCCAACCATTTTCATATGCCAGACACCACCATTGAGTGGTCTCGAAGAAAAGCAGTTGCAAAACTTGTATCTTTCCAACAATTGAAGAATAGGTAAGAAAACCTTCTACATGCACAACCAGGCTGCACACCATGATATTAACAACAAAGTATGTTCGTTTATTGTCCTTAACTAGTCTGCTATATTCCCCTTGAACCAACACTGACAAAATTGCCAATACAAACTAACCAAACCACAGCTAAAATTAAGACTCACAGCTTCCAGCACAGCAACTACAGGCCCAAACCTCTATTGTTTCTACACTTAAACCATCCCCATGACAGTGGTTTAATATACAAATTAACAGTAGAAATATTTGCAACCTCCCCAAGAAAAAGGATCCTATTTCGTGACAACCACAAGGCCCAAACCCCAGCGAACCAAATTAGATATCTAACCTTCTTACTCTTCCTTCCTTTGATAATCGATCCTTGCAAGATGGCTGCATCAAAAGTTGTGGACTCACCCAACCAAAGGCTTACCGCCATCAAGATACTATATGAGAATCTACATGAAAAGAACTAATGGTTTATGCTCTCCTCTGCCTCAAAATAGAACTAATCTACACGACAGGTTTCTCCAGCATTCGTCAAAATACTCCTTCCGAACAATTTAACTCCTGTTGGAATACGATTTTGTAACAATCGCCAAGAGAACTCTGCAACTTTCGATGGAATGGAACTTTGCCACACACGTTTATATGCCGTCAACAGTTCATTGTGCACCTGCACAAATAAGTTATAATCAAGTATACATGCATATGCACTTTTAACGCTAAATCCATTACATCTGAAGCATTTCGGTTTGGTTGAAAGTTGGCCACTACATCATTCAGATTTTTCACCAACTCCTCCTCCCACACAAACCCAAAGAGACTCACTCCAATAACCCAAATTTGCAACTGTTGCATCCAAAGAGAAACACCAAAAAAGATCGTTCAAAGAATCAAAATGACAAGTAGAAAATGAGGTGCAGGAGGCAGTATTTCATTAGGAATCTGAAACAACTTTCTCAACTCTCAAGAGCAGACAAAGGACTAAGAAACAAGCAAGGCACTACATCATTTGTAGCAAAACTAAGTATATTTATCATAAAGAGAAAGCAACAAGCATCATAATTCACAAAACAATTATATTCATCAAATGCACAGCAAGAACAGAGAAAACAGAAATTTACATTACATGTGATAAAAACGAAAACCAATTTAATAAAAAAATAATTGTCAATGGAACGAGGTAAAATAACCAAAATTATTTTTCTGTTTGCTGAAAATTTGGGGATAAAAAACTTGAAGATACTAAGCATCCCAATCATGTGAGTTATAGGGTTCAGTTTAAGGGTGCATATCAGTTGACTTTAAAATTACGACATGTTTTTTAGAACGAACGAATATAGTGACACCCAACTAGAATTGTGTTTTTGACTATTATTATTGGCGAGAAAACTTAGAAATATTGCAACTAAGCTAAAAGATAAAATTGTCAATAACTCGACAATTTAAAAAGCTACAATTTATGCAAAATGTATAGGAGGGAAATAGATTACTAAATGCCAAATGTGGCTCTAAGCATGAGCGAGAGAGGTGGCCACCCAAGATACTATTTTTTATCCTAAGAACTAAAATTATTATTTTTACTTAGTATTTAGTTGTATATACAAATGTTTTTTTAACTCATTTTAATTAATTTCTATTGAAAATATTTTTTTTAAAGAACCTTAATTATAAAGGAATCTTTAAAGGGGATTGTGGCCTTATACAACATAACTTTATTCTTTCAACATAAAATACAACAAGATATTTAAATAATTAACAAGGCATAACTTTATCCTTTCACCCAGTACACCAATAGTATTAGACCAACTCGGTTATATGCATACATATACCCTTGGGGCATAAGATAAGAAGACAAATGTAAAAAGTTTTTCTTAAAACGTGTGCATTCAATGTCGCAAAAGTTAAACTTTTAATATAAAATTTATTTTTAATTTCCTTTTTAAACTCCTTAACTTGTGCTCTTAGGGCACAAGTTAACATGACCCAAATTTTAAAGTGGATTGTGGCCTTATAGGCCTCCACAATGTCATGTATTGAGATCCTTTTAATTTTGGCTAAATGGACATTTTAGTTCCTAATAGTGTAACGAATTGTCACAATAGTCTCTCAATGCATCAAAATTCTAAAATAGTCTCTAATTGTGCAATTTAGTAGTCAAAATAGTTTAACGATAAGATAGTTCTTCAATGCTAACATTAACTTTTTTCCTGTAGATATTGATATGATAGTATAAATATTTATAAACACTGATATGATGATATGTAAGTATATATTAAAGTATTGATATGATAATATTAACAAAATATTTTAATATAACATATTATTTTAATTAATATAGTGTATTATCAAAGACTATTTTTGAATTTTAATACATTAAAAATCTATTGTGACTCTCGTTATTTAGAAATCAAAATGATTGTTTGTCCCCGTTAAATTTTCCCAACCTTAGCGTTAAGAAACGAGCAAATGATGCAGTAGGTAATTAACGTCCTTATTTGTAACATGTCCCAGTGCTTCGATTATAATTAATGAAAGGCCTTGAGGCCCTTTACTCAAAGAAAAGTAAATTTATTTATTGCTTAAAATTTCAAAGTCAATCAGAAGACATGTTGACCTTATAATTTATATCGTAATAACTCAAAATCCAATTGATTTCACATTTCTTCTGTTTTTAAGCGATAGTCAGAACAACCCATTGTGCTGTTCTTCCATTATTTTACATGTTCATATCAGCTGTCATAGATTTTTTTTTATCATTATTCAAAAACTCAGCTATAATGAGCTTTCATCTCTAAGATTTAATTGATTTAGAGTTTCTGTTCTGATTCTTTTCGAGTGTTTCTGTTCTGATTCAAAATCTCTAAGAATCAAAATCTCAGCTATAATGAGCTTTCATCTCAAAGATGTACCTAGATATCTAATTGATGTAATTAAATGTTGAAACGTCTCACATTCTTCCATTTTTTAAGGTGTTACGTGAACCTTTTGTTTTTGAAAGTGGAAGACTTGTTATACCATAGTTCTAATTCTTGTTTCATATTAGGGCTTCTTTTTTTGTTGTCAAATAGTGTAATAGCTATATATTCATCCCTTTCGTTGAATAAGTGGAGGACTATCCTGGCCAAGTGAATTATGATCATGAGATATCGTATTATATTTTGTATATTAAGTTTAACTAACTTTTATAAAATCATTTTATAAGACTAGGAGTTAAACTCTTTATAATGTCACTCTTGATCTATGCTCACATAAACAATCAAAGCCTAAAAGATTAGGAAATTAACAATTGAGTCCAAAAAAAAAGGAAATTAACAAATTAATTACCCGGTGGCCAAAACAAATGCCAAGGATTTTTGTGTGCATGGAGTCTAATTTCTTAATCAATGTGACAGGGTCACATATTCATTTCTTATTTCCATAAGCACACTGCAACCACCAATGATCACAAACCCATCATAGAGACTCAATTCATCATCCTTAGGAAACTCTCTACGTGAAACATTGTGCATGTTCCATGTCTCCTTTTCTTCCTCCAACATTTTCATGAACACCCCAAAACACCCTCCATACATCTTTATCACATGCTCTGAATCCTATTCACACCAAATCTCTTGCAACCCATTTTCTTTGTAGGGTTTAGGAGATGGAAATTGACCTGGACAATGTTGAATGATAAAAGCACCATGAACGGTTTGGACGTAAGCTGGAGTATCTCCCTGCCTTTACATAGTTCAAAAAAGTCATAAGTAATTGGACATTAAATTCAATATTTGGCTTGTAAAGAAATAGTCTCCATTCATGGATCAAGTATGAATTGTAGACTAGATATATTTTTTAATTGTGACGAACCAAATCTTGGAAAAGGTGTAACCATCCCTCAAATGTTTTATTATTGATCAGTACTTTCTTATTACATTTGAGTAGACCATAAATAAACGACACGAGATGAGATTATGTTCTAATTTATATCATTCTTGATGACATTCATTGTCCATATTCAAGTCTATTCCAAACGTTTTATGTTAACATGCATGAAGGCTAATCCTCAACTTATCAACCGTAGCCTCCATAGCCGATTGTGGTGTATCCTCGACTTATGAATCAGAAATCCATCCTGATTGTGACATCATTCCCATCCTTAATTACCACCAAGACGACTCCTAACTCGCTTCGGACGACTCTTCTGCACTCTTCAATACATCAATATTAAATTTAAAGCATACCCTCAAATATACACTATTAACCACTGAAGACAACTAACAATTGAAGGCTTGAATTTCTTTAAGTGTTAGATTGATCCATAATAACATTGAGATGCTACTTTTTTTTACAAAGAAAGCCTTGTAATGAAGCTTTTGGAAATTATTCCGTATGAGGAAATATAACTCCAAAACTTTATGAATTATTTTTCCTCTTATGTTTGCTTTTTGTGATGAGTAACGAGTAATGACAAAACTACCCTTTTCCAGTTTTGTTACGTAGCTTTCCATCGGATAGAGTTCAAGTCAGACCCACCCTGCGAAATTGCTAAATGTTGAGTTTATTATGTAAAAGAGAAAATCATGAATAGGTGCATGATTTCTTAACTAGTTCTTCTTTTCTTTTTATTTTTCAATATTTCTTACCTTTTGTACTATTTCTGCTTATTTTGTAACTTTTGTGGTTTCATACTTCTTTTCTAACTAGTTGTCTCAAAATATAATAGTATGATTGTAAGAAATAATATGTATATCAATATAGTTGATTTGTCAAAAAAATCAATATAGTTGAAATTACTAATAGAAACAGAGTTTTTCCATATCATAGATAGACCTCTAGATTAATCTCCACAAGTGGTGGAGCAGAAACTAAGAATTAATGTGCAGCAAATCACCAAAAATTTGCAGCAAGGCTCTGCATCTCGATTCCAGCATTTTATTTTCCATTACAAAAACAATATCATGATTCATACGAACAGACTGCATCGAACCATGGACACGCATAACAGCCTTAATGCCATACATATGTGACCTTTCAACGGCTTCCTCCAAAATGAACTTCAAGTTCTTCAAGAGCATTCTTAGTTTCAGCTGAAATTACATCAAAGGGTTTGATTTACATATGCCTCATCAGTCATCATTAATCATTTACCCAAAATGTATTTCTTCAGATTCAAATCCACAGAGCAAAACAAAACATGTTGTTTAAACCCTTCAAAACAAACACACTAACTAGTTTGTGTTGTGTTACGCAACAATTTCATCTTTTGTGATGGCAATAGCTACACAAATTCTTGCAACTCGGAATGCGTTCATTTCTTCTTCTTTATTACGTTTTCACAAAAAAGTAAAATCTACTTTCCATTGAAACCAAACTCCATTTTAGACCTTGTTTACAAAAATGTTTGGTCTCAAGAATTAGAAAATGTGGTCCATGTTTGACCCATGAATTGTTGCGTACGTTTTGAAGCGATTGGATCAAAACCCACAAAAAGATTTTCCTTTTCTAAACTTTATAGCTTAGTTCTTACGGTCTTAGCGAATGACATAACGATGAAACACCAATTTTGGATTAGTTTGAAGGAAAAAGGGTTTTACACTGATGAAGAAACACACTTGACAATTTCACCTGGGTTTTACTTTAAAGGCTTACAAGTTCTTTCATTGGGTTGGGAAGCAATCTAGCTATCAACAAAATTCAGTGACTTACAATGCAGTTGCAAGAGTTCTTGCTATGATGGATTCAATGGAAGAGTTTTGGAGTATTCTTGAGAATAGGATTTTGATACTTACATAAAGATATCTAGGTGACTTCAAGAGAATAGGCGACACTGCAAGGCTTTATAAGAAATGAAAATCGACTATGACAACTTGTAAATTGTAATGTGGCATCAAAAAAATGGAGGACTTAGTAAAAAAATGTTGGCATCAACACTAGTATTTGTTAATCCAAATATAGTGCGCTCATAGAAACAAATGACTTGTCTGGATAAATGGCTTATTTGTAACTTTTAGCATAAGCACTTATCATGATAAGTGCTTATGTATATGCTTGCATTATCTACTTTTTCCACATATTCTAGTTTCTTGATATGCTTATGATGCCGGTGTCACACTATGCTTGCACAATTAAGGTAATACCACAACAAAAGTCGAATATTCCAAATATTCAAACTATCAGTCAAGTTTCTTCTTAATGCTATCTACTAGCTCATATATTTCCTACAAATTTCCATTATAGTGTTTAGTTATTTATTAAATTTGAAAATACAAATTACTATGACATGAATGCAACAAAGTTACTGGCAATTCCAAAGAAATAAAACTCTTGATGTCAACATCAACATTTTTATTAGATTAAAATAAAAGCTACTAAAATGGTCGAGTAACTTACATATTATTTCTTCCGGAATCTAAGAGCGCTTAAATGAGATAGTATGGATCTCTTATAAAATAAAAGTTACTATATACGGTGCTATTTCCTTGTTGTTTTCCTATCTTACCGGTTAGATTGGAAATGGATATTTGGTTTGGATGAAATGAAAAAACCAACAAACTAGAAAATTTTCTTTTTGGACACCATATAACGCAAAAGTTTCCCGCTCCTACATTTCAGTTGGTATGGACAATGCATAATATATGCAAGGTCTGGGGTTCAAACCCCGGCCACCACAAAAAAAAAAGAAGGAAATGCAACCGGCAAACAAAATGTGTCCCGCTATTATATGTAGACATTGATTGGTAACAAAAATGTCCTTATAGTTTGTATCGCCCATATTCAACATGTATGCAACACATATTTTTGGGCCTGAATGTAACTTGAGTAGAAGATGAACATAACCCCAAATTAAAATGATTTGGGCACACTCATAAAACATAGAAAAATATAAATGAGAATAAAATTAAATGATATTAATTGATGTGACTGATTTATTTTTTATTTAATTTTTTCATTTTATGTGAGTGTGTCTAAATCTTTTTGATTTGGGGTTGTGACTATATTAGACTTTCTCTAGTTTCCTATCTTCATATTAGTTGGCTCGATTATATGTATATGCATGTGCGTGCGCACATACGTGCGTGCGTGCATGCGTTTGTCAAATTACATGTACTAGTTTTGGCATGGAAGACCTTAGGTTATAACATATGTAGGTCTTGACCCTCAATATGTTTGTGTTGCTTTCGATTTGTTATTCTCCACTTTGCATATTTAATAATGGAAATACATGATCAATAGTTAATCAACCCATTAGTTCAACGATGGGAGGTTCATGATCAAGACCAAAATGGCGAGGGTGGTCATGGACAATTGAGTGGGGAGGGTCATGAACAACTTGTGGGTTCATACTTAGTTTGTTTTGGATGTTCTTCGAGACTTTCTTCAAGGCTTTCTTTATGTCCATGTTGTTGTTTTCAATGGCTCCTACAAAAGGTTAATTAAATTATTAATAGAGCAGTTTTTGGGCAAGAAGCTCTTAACAACAAGAGAAAGTAGACTCTGGTGACAAACTATTTTTAAAGCCTCAAGTTCTGAGTGAAATTCTGATCTAGTTGGTTCCTGCTGTACTTTTTTTACTGCGAATGTGCCATAATAACCTTGACGATTGCCTTTATAAACAGGTGTTGAACCTCCTTGTCCCAAAATCTTTTTGTCACTAAAATTGTCAGTGTACAACTTGAACGACCTTAATTAAGGTAAAGACCATTGGTTTAAATAAGAAATCAACATCATTTTAGGTGGTACAACACTCGAACTTGCTTCACCGATATGACGTGCAGGTGGTACAACACTTGATCTTGCTTCATTGATGGGAGGTGCATGTTCAAGACCAAAATGGTGAGGGTGGTCATGGACAACTGAGTGGGGAGGGTCATGATCAACTTGTTGGTTCAGACTTAGTTTGTTTTGAATGTTCATCGAGACTTTCTTCAAGGCTTTATTTATGTCCATGTTGTTGTTTTCAATGGCTCCTACAAAAGGTTAATTAAATTGTTAATTGAGCAGTTCATGTGCAAGAAGCTCTTAACAACATAGGAATAAATTGTCATATAATGTGTTCAAGGTGTAAATCATAACATGGCATAGCATAAATAACTCCTATCAATGCATTCACACAAACAATCGCTTCATTAGCACATTTAAAGAAAGTGAGACTCGTTAGTGAACATACTGTGCAGAAGGATGAAAAGGGTGTTGAAGAATGTAACACTTCGAAGAAAGATACTTCAACGGTGTGTAAATTAGATGTTAGCAAGTCGGAGTGCGAGAACCATGCTGGGAATGAGAGATCAAAGAAGTCACATTATAATGAGGAATTTTGCAAGAGTTTTATGGAGTGTATTCAACCTAAAAATTTAATAAAATCATAACATAGCATAGCATAAATAACCCATATCAATGCATTTGCACAAAAACAAAACAATAATCGAAGTATGTGCGTGCGTGCGTGCGTGCATGTTTTTGTGAAATTACATGTACTAGTTTTGGCATGGAAGACCTTAGGTTATAACGTATGTAGGCCTTGACCCTCAATATGTGTGTGTGTGTGTGTGTGTGTTGCTTTCGATTTGTTATTCTCCACTTTGCATATTTAATAATGGAAATACATCAATAATTAATCAAGTAATTTCATAAAATTATAGTAGCTTGCCATAAAAAACTTGTTCCAATTCCATCAGCCCAAAAACTAATTCGAATTCATTATTAGCATCATTTTAGGTCAAGAGAATGTTTACTTGTTCTAAACATAATCTAAGACAATCAACACACTATGAAACGGTATTTATGGAAACACAACAATCTAACCAATTCTTGAGAAGTTCATATACAATCAACAAGTTTCAAGATTCATTATTTATGCATGCTCCAGCTAATTAACCTTCTAAATACTCTCTCTCCCCAAAATTCATGAAAAAAAATACAATTCACCTTCTTAAAATCATTCAATATTTATACACAATTCTTCATAAGATTGGATTCTCACTCAACCATCATTATGACAGAATCTATATGGCACTAACGTGACAGATGAATGCATGAAGTTGGTGAATCAACATTGAACAAAATAGACATTCATGAGAAATGAATCATACCAGTAAGTGTGTCTCTCTTTATCTTAGCAGAAACAGAAGAAACAAGTAGCAATTGAAGAAGGAGAAGCATAGAGAGATTCAAGTTCCACATATTGCAGCAAGTCAGCAACGAACGATGATGAAATGGTTGGTAGATGAAGAAGCAACCGTTTAATGAATATAAAGCAAAATATTAATGAGCATTTTCAATGTAACTCAAAATGGATATATCATATGATTTCAACATTTCCATTTCGGGTATTACTACAACTGCAGTGGGAATTATGAAACTAGGCTTTCTGGTGGGAAACTTGTCCAGAAAGTTTTCTACCTATTATTTTTTATTTCAATGTAATGTATTATATAATATATAATATCATTTCTATATAAATAATTAAATATTTTATGTTTGGATACAGAGATTTCGTTAATCCGTTTTTTAGTTTTCGCCGCTCCCTCTAACATTTTGAAAAAGATCCGCCACTGAGAGCTTGGCTACAACAAGGATGCCATGCCAAGAGATCAAAATTAGATGACTCAGTTCACATTTTTTTTTAAAATATAATTATTTTTACTATAATATTACAACCGTTCCATCTTGATCGAATGATCATGATCTTTTCTCTGACTACATGTAGTCATACGTGCCGACTGCACCTAATCCAAATCCCAGTTTTATAAAATTAAAATTAACATCAACTGATGTCCAATTTTTATCTTTAAACATCAGAAGATGCAATTGTGGGTTATAGGAATATGTGTCGTTCATCATTGCATTAATCATTTTTAACCCATCATCTTTGGTATTAAGCGTGTAGCGTGCTCTAGGGTCTCACGTGCATCAGTGTCCGACACCCACCCGACACGTGTCAGACAAGTGTCTCAAAATAAAAGACTTCAACACACTTTTACACTCCTTATGCATTTCTCAAATACTTCTATGAAACTTAAAAGATGTATCGAAATAGTAATTTTCAATGAAGACACGTTGAAGATATTACATTCAATAACATCATATTTTCTGGACTATCTTTTTTTATTTCATTAAATCAACTTGGACTTTCTTTTTTCATTAATGCATTAATAGTTTTGTTATTATGTGATCCCAGTTTTCATCTTTAATAACAACTTAAATTGACAGTCATAAATTTAGTCACTTTTATTATTTTACATAAATCGAAAAACATTACCATGGGACCACGTAATAATTCAACAATTGTAACACAATATCCAAACTGGACTTTTCAATCATTCAATAATACTTGAAGTTGACAAGAACACTCCTCTATGGTTTTTCCTTATTAGGAAGAATCTATCTACTACCCTTTCTCCCATTTTCTTAAATTTCGCGTTCCGGTAAAACAATGATAACTTCACATTCTTTTGTCATGAGAACAGTGTTTTTTTTTATAAGCATCAAGAGAACAGTGCAAAAATAAATTACTGTTCCTTCAATCAGCTAAAACACCGACACATATCAGGAAATGATTCCCTACAGAATCTATAAACCTACATCATATTGTCAATACCAATTCAGTTAATCCAGTTCACATGATGAAATCCTGACTTTGAAGGGCACAAGCTACCTTTATAAGACTATCAAGGTTGGAAATGAGCACAAGGAGAGAAAGGAACTGGGGGAAATATTTTGCTAGTAGTTATACTAAATTAGAGATTAACAATTGCTTGCATACAAGACACTCCTAAACAATATTTATGAACAAACAAGAACAGGGCAAAGTGCAAGAAATTCAAGAATAAAATAGTGTGACCTGTAAACTATACTATAACTTGGGCACATTAAAAAGAAGTACCATTGTTAAAGCACCCATGCTTGACCAGGAACATCATAAAGTTTCTTTGCCAATGGCAAAGACAATCTCAAAATCTCCCTGGCTTGTACAGTGTCACGCAATACAAAGGCCAAACTACCATTGTTGCAAGCAAGCTATGTTTTGTTCTCCTCTTTATTCCTCCATTCCTTTCTTGTCCTCTTATTCTGCTATTCATATCTCTCTCTCTCTCTCTTTAGGGTTTGGAGATCAAACAGATTCACTACTAAAAAAAATTGATAGATTATAATCTTTCGAAGAAAAAAAGAAAGAAAATAAATAATTGTGGATTTCCCCCTTTGGACCTTATTATTATTGTGTTAAATGTTGTTTCCCTTAATAATAATAATAAATTTGTTGTTGAGTTTATGATGTACTAGTAAATTCTGCTTGTAATAAGTTGGTAATGTGCATTAATTAAAGGAGGAGTTAGTTTCATTGTTCAAGAAATTCCAAATAAAGCTTAATTAGTAGTAGTTGTATTAATTTATTTCCCTAGCCTACACATGTATATTGAATCTTCGTTATACATTTGTGTATCAAATTTGCAAATACGTCCTTAATTGTATTTTGTTTACTCGTTTGTTTTAAAATAAATGTTGTCTAAGATTTAAACATATATTAAAAAAAACCAATAATTAAAAAAAAGGGAAATTACATTTTACCAAATTATTTTATTTACTAAAGTAACACTCATTTTAAAATGGATAAAATTTTATGAACGAAATTGATTAAAATAATACATTTGAAAATCAAAATGACTAAAAAATTACCATTGACTAAATTTACATACAATTGTGGATTTCTTGAAAGTATACACTCCATCAAGTCATATTTATAAGCACCTTTCTTTTTTCATATTCATTAGATACCTGATGCATCTAAATTACAATATAGTTTACATACATGAGTTATTTAATGAATATAAAAAAAATAAAAGTCGTTTATAAATGTGACCAGAGAGAGGATGTTATTTAATGTTTCACACATCCAAGGATTAAAATTATCGTTTACTCATTTTAATTTAGGGTAATAGCCATTTTCATCTTTGAGTGTGTAATGAATAGGCGTAATAAACCTGTAATGTATCAAAATTTTAAAATAGTCGTTAATTATACACTATGTTAGTCAAAATAGCTTTTTATACATTGATGAAATTATTATGATTTTTCGTTATACATTCAGGGACCAGAATAATTTTTATCCCCTTTTAATTTTGTAAAATTCTCCGGCTTACTATTATTGGGATAATGATTTTTTTTTGAAGGAAAAAAAAAAGTAACATTAATTGATAATGTATAGAAAAAATTAATTGAAAACAACTAAATATAAGGGGAAAAAAAAAGTAACATTATGTGCCTAACAAAACTCAAAGAGTGTTTAATTAGCATTTAATTTATAGGGGAACAACCTGAGTTATTGCTATATATAATGATAGAGTTTATTTATTTATCGAAAATTTGAAATAAGAGAAAAGAAACATTTGTAGAAAGCTAGGTTCTCCTTGGCTATAATGAAAATGAAACCAGAAGAAGCATTTTCAGACAAAAATGGCAATGGCTGGCCACTTCGATATTGGGCAATGGTGCATATCATATGGGAGTCACGCGTCATGCTCGTCGATTACAAATTTTCCGGCGAAAAAAAGGCAGATCTGAATCATTGTTATGGAGTAAGTCCATTTTGTTTCCTCTTTCTCATAATTCTTTGTATAATGTCATGTTTTGCTGCATTACCTTTAGAAGCATTCATTGGAAGATGTTTGTTTTTGGTTTTGCTTTACTTCTTTCTTTTTGTATCGTATGGAGACTGTTTATGTCTTTCTTAGGTGCATTTCTTGCTTGCTAATCTAATAAACTTGTTTTTGCTTCCCTCCCCAAAAAGAAAAAGAAGGCAAATTATAGTTGATTTATTGATTTTGTTGCCACATGTACTTACAAAAAAGCTTCATGAAAAAATCATCAAAACTGGATTTATGTATGGTGAAAATATTGTTATGGATAAAATTGAATTTATGGTGGATATCACCATTGACAAACAAATACTCTAAAACTGATTTGATTTTGAGTCATAAGTCAAAATTAATTGTCGCAATAATTTGGAACGATATCGCATTGCAATGATTATATAACTTTCAGGCTTAACTTTATGCGCAAGTCCGTCAAGAGACAAGAAACACATTTGAACAAAGCCAGTTAATTGAATAAAATCTGGTTATAAAACCGATCATGTTTTCTTCAATCGGTTTAGGAAAATGGTTTTTAAATCCAGCCCATTTTATCGGTTATTATGTGGATATGGTTTGGATATGAGAAAATCCAAACTATGAACACCCCTATTTACAATCCATCAAAGTTGCCACTGTCTGTCAGCTAATGACCGAGCTAGCTTTCTATAAACACTTGTCCAAAGGACTTAATCAATGTTTTCAAACATGAGAATCTATTAAACTCATTAAATCTCCGTAGACTCAACTCGTAGAAAATCGTAAGATCATGCGAGCTTATGAGTTGAACCACGATTTTAACTACTATAACAACACTGAAGGTTTTCTGCGCCACACAGCTTTATCATTCAACCGTTGCATTTTGAGTTTTCAAACAAAAAAAACTTGGGCACTGTCGTTTTAGGCATCCATAGGTGAAAATAATCATTATGTTATTGATTAGTTCAAACACCCTCAAACTTGTGATTCTATGCGAATCTATACAAGTCTGCCAAGTTTACGCGAACAAATTTGTAAGTAAGTTGACTCGACTCTGATACCTAGAGTCATAAATCCATACGATTTTATGAGTTAAGTGAAGAGTTTGACAAACATGGATAAAATCAACACTTTCATTCATTCAATAATACTTGCAGTTTACAAGATAATACTCAATCTCATTCTTTATTTTATTTGCTACTCTGTTTTTCTTTGCTTATAGTTATAGCTACAATGTTTTCCAATTCTATCGCTTATTTGATATCCCTCTGCTTCCCCTCCCTCCGCGGTGCCAAAGCACCATTACTACCACTTTCCGAAGGGAATGGATGACTTCAACAAGCCTCACCACTCACACAGAGTCTGGACAGCGGTCATCATAGCCATGGCCGCCTTTTTTTTCCTCCTTATCCTCTATGTCATTATCCGGAAGGTGGTGAAGAAGTTCAGTGCTGTTCCTGGTCAAGGGGAGGCTGGTTTGGAGCTGGGACATTTGCCACCGCAGGAGGAAAGACAAGACCCAGGTCCATCCTCTCCAGGCTCGCCAGAGTAGCTGGGACGTTGCTGCCATCATGATGCTTATTGATGTTTGGAAACATGATTTGTTTTTAATTACGAAGAAAGTGTAGAACAATGTTAGCTAGCAGCAAAACTATATTATCTTGGATCATTTATTTCACTTGTCTTGTTCTTGTCTTAGCATTTTAATGAATTTGCTTGAAGTTTTGTGTATTAATCTTATTGTGCATTTATTAGTGTACCTTTTAAAATACTCAGCAAAAGAAGGAGATACATATATGATTTAATTGCAAATACTTATTATGCAAGTTTGACAACTGTTGAGGTTTTGAAAAAGTTCAACAGTTATGATCCAAAACATATACCTGTTAAGGCTAAGGTTAATGTAATCATGGTGTGAATTTCAGCAAAGGAAGTGGGATAGTGTTCATTCTATGAAGAGGTATGTATTTTCTTATTTTCTTCTATCACCTTTTGATAATCAGATAAAATGCATTTGGTATAAATAATATAAGTTAGAGTAAATTCAAAGAATAAATTAATCCGCCAACTGTGATTGGCATAGATGATTGGAACTTCCGTCACATTCGTTGTGACTTGGGTAAGTCTTCAATGAGAATTTGCTTAAAGTTTTAGGTATTTATTTTTTACTTTGCAGATCAAAATGGAGATGATGTTCCCTTGTATCCTAGGTAAGTAACATTGATTGTCTCAATTTGGACTTTGAGTGCATTATATTAGAAGTAAATATTGCTTCATATAATTTGGTTCTATTTTTCTAACTTTCATTTTATTTTTATTTTCCCCTCTTGCAGAACAGGTTTGTCCTTGTGCTATTAAGATAATTGTTCACAAAACTATGCAAATAGACAAAAGGTCAATGCTTCTTGTGAGCTTAAATTTAAGCAGGTCTTGCTAAGGGTTCAGCTAAGTATTTGTTATCTATATATATGCCAAATACTTCCAAAAGAAGGAAGAAGAGAAAACTAAACTTACACAAATTTCTATTGCGGTTTCAACTCAAGATGGTAATGGTAAATTTTTTCATACTCACATTTCATCTAACTTTTTACTGACAACTTATTTGAACTTATGATATAAGCACTTGTATGGTACTTGAGAAATCTTACAAAAATATTTTATGACATGTTATAAGTTTTTTATTTATTTCAATAATCTTCCCTTATGAAAACAACTTGCTACCTAGCTGATTTTCGTTACTGTTTCTACTGAAGCCTCAGGTAGTGGAGAATATGAAACTTCAGGATCCTGTGGGCATGCCACTGGTAGTGATGCTGGCCTTACAGGCATTCTGGTGGCAAAGTCAACAGGGTTTTCATATCAAGAATTAGCCAAGGCTACAAATAGATTCAGCTTGGATAATAAAATTGGTCAAGGTGGATTGGAGCCGTCTATTATGCAGAACTTAGGCGAGGTACGAAACTACAGATATCTTGTTTGATTGTGTTTGAGTTTTTAATCTTGAAAATGTTTTATAAACTGTTTTTTGTTTTAAATTGTGGAAGAGGAAAATATTATTAAAGTGACACTAATGATCGTTTTACAAAATCAAACTCTTACACGGTACAATCTTATTTTTTCAAACAAGTATTACCTGTTTTGGTTTTTCAGTTTTAAGAAAACAAGAAATTAAGGAACAGTTTTGTAAATTATGTAAGACTGTTTAGTTAAGGGTGAATTCAAAAGTTTGAGTTTCTGTTTTTCTCCTCACTTATAATAACAAATTTTTTTCACTCTTTTCGAGTTGGATTTCCTCTCATACAATTTATTCTATGCAGAAAATAGCAGTTAAGAAGATGGATGTACAAGCATCAACAGAATTTCTTTGTGAGTTGAAGGTCTTAACTCTTAACACATGTTCATCACTTGAATTTGGTATACCCTTCAACATCTTAAGCTATGTTATATTTAGGAAAGATAATCAATCATTTTTATAATATGATTTGAAGAATCATCATTCAACTACAAAGCAAATAACGAGTGTTATTTTGAGAACATAACTCTGTATTATATAACTATCAAGCAAAATTATTTCTGTTGTGGAAAAAGCTTGCAAAACATAATCTGTAGCTGTTTGCAAGGAGAAAAAAATAGTAACATAACAATTAACATACTAACATTTGTTATTAACAAAAAAATAAATAAATTAGGTCCGATTCACCCATATGAGTTTATGCAAACAGGTTGCAGTAGCGATAAACGCGAAACCCGTTCAAGATACTTGGAAATCCTTGAAGTGAACTGCACTCTCACTTCAAGCGTATTGATCAATGATCATGATACGACCAAGACTTCGATTTAAAACCTTGGATATAACTTTAAGTAGACCATTCCCGTATACCTGAGAAATCTCGAATTTTCTCTCTTAAACTTGAGCTTTCTAATTTCTTGGTTTGCATAAATCTTGGTATGAAGAAAAGTTAATGAGTTCTGTTCATCTGATTAGTGCTGTATTCAAAGTGTTTGTATGGTAAGAAATGCATTCAAGAGTGTGTAACATCATGCTTATAGTTGTTTGCCTGTTTATTCAACTTCTATATTAAGCTTTGAAACTTAACCTCATATTTTATTTTCTCTTCAATTTCCAGACCAAAATGGTAACTACGTGCTTCTTCACACAAGGTAATTATTTATCTTTTTTTCTTTGCACGTGAAGTTAAGTAGTTTTTCATTCTAAAACATGCTAATCTGGATGCCCTTGTTTTCATTTTCCTTTCCAGCACTCGAGGTTAGTTTGACATTCATATATGAGATGAATGGTAAATATATCCTTAAACTAGAGTGCTAATCTACTTCCATCTCATATATAACTTTTTCTGCATAAGAAGCAGGCACCGAAGCAAGAACTAATGCTATCAGAAGAATCCAGTGCAATCTTCACTCAAGTTAAGAGTGGTCAGTAGATTGATATTGATAGAAAATTAAAATACAGTTGATCATGGAATATACCCTATAGTTACTCTTATTTATCATCTTCTTTTAGATGAAATCTCTGATAATGCTACATATGGAACTTCAGATTCTGTGAGTCCTGCTCATATCATTGGCATTAGGGTGGAAAAATCAGGGGAATTTTCATATGAAGAACTAGTCAATGCCACAAATAACTTCAATAAGGCTAACGAATTCGGCCAAGGTGGTTTTGGTGAAGTCTATTGTGCAGAACTGAATGGCGAGGTTTGTAATCTGTGGTGTTAGTTTTAATGTTTGATAATGTTAGATATGATAATACTGTAAGGATAAATCTGCAATTGTTCTTGTTTATAGTTTTCACATGTTGTCCATTTTTAATATGTATATGTCTTATAAGCACATGTTTGTCAGGTATCTATGTCAGTTCTGATGCATTAATTAATATGTTATAGTGAGTGATGACTATATAATGATAAACTAAAAATGTTTCCAGATGGAGAACCTTTGTCATGGTTTATCAGGGTTAAAATTGCTCTGGATTCAGCCAGAGGTCTTGAATACATTCATGAACATACGGTGCCCCGTGCCTGCATATATTCATCGCGACATGAAGTCAGAAAATATTTATCAGACAAAAACTTCTGTGCAAAGGTACAATCCTATTCAATAACTTTCTTGACCTTGTTTTCTTTCTTTTGGGATAATTCTGAGACCTTATATTATTTTGTTTTCAGGTTGCAGACTTTGGATAAGCAAGCTGATTGATGATGGAATTTCATCAGTTCCCACTGCTAATATGACAAAGCACATTTGGTTACATACCACTACTAGAGTATGACTAAAATTATGCATGTTTGTCTTTATGTGATAGAACCTTGTCTGAAGTCAATAATGATAATATAAATTTGTAGCTAACTTGAAATTTGCAATTTGATTAATCTCTTAGGCACACTAATAAATGCACAGTAAGATTAATACTTTATCTGTCCCAAATTATACGTCATTCCAGAAAATGTCCATGGATTAAGAAATCTAATTAAAGTGTCAGGTTTATTTTTTACCTTCCAAAAGTACCCTCGTTGTTATATTCATCGGTTTAACAAAATGAATAAATGTCGCATACATAGTGCAATGTTTTAATAGGTTGTGAGTGGTTTTCAAAGTGGTTATCATTGATTTAGCAAAAGCATAAATATCCATTACAAGTCCAACATACCCGTGAGCAAATAAAATGAATGAATGAAATAATTGTTTAATAACATTGATAAAACAAAGGAATACGTAGTAGTAGTAATTAAAGAAGGGACAAAATGGGAAAATAGTGCAAAGTTTTATTGATATCACAAAATGACATATAATTTAGGAAATTTTTTTATTTATTATAATGACATATAATTTGAGACGAAGTAAATAAGAATTTTGTTTTTTTATTTTTTATTTTTTTATTATAATGACATAATTTGAGACGGAGGGAGGAAGTAAGACTTATAGTTGTATTCATGGATTTGGATTTGCGACCCGTAATAAGTTCACACAGTCAGGACATCGTTGGTCTTCATAATTGGATTGAGATTAGACGGTGCATAAAACAAGTAAATTTTGATTGTTTTTTCTAACTTTAAAAGACCGAACTTAAAATATGGATCGATCTTGATCAAACGGTCACCAATGTGTTTGACCGTGCGAATATGCGATGTTTGTGACTCCAAATAATCCAAACCCATTATTCATAAATAATTAGTTAAGCAGTGCAAAGTTGTTTGTAATAATCGAATTCACATTTTTTGGACGAATTGCTTTTTTTGGTTTGTATGATTGGGTTATGACTGTGAGATTATACATAAAAAGTAGTAGTTAATGTGATTTTGAATTTTAAGAATGACATATACAACTTTGATAATTTCCCAATCGCTGAGTTATTAGAAGTATGCTTATGTTTAAATTGAATTTAACTCATCTTTACTAAGGTGAGGAATTCTCTTCTTTATAAACTCTTATCAAAAGTCTTATATATATAATGTGAGATAGGTCCCTTATGTCCATGACTATTGAGCTTGGTGTGTGTATATGGTGGATGACCCAAATTGATAGGCTTCAATATTATGTTGAAATTGAGTCTAACTATCCTTCCAAAACCAACATGTAGAATGAAAAGTATCTCACCTTTATAAACTTTTATCAAGAACCCTATCATATTTTATTGTAAAAAAAAACTAACATCCTTATAAACTCCCAAACAAATTTTTTTAAGGAAAACTCCAGAACAAATAAAAAATGTGAGATACACATAAATTTCACCTAATAAAAAGTATACTTATAAAGAAAATGTTAGAAAAAAGGTTTCAACGAAATTTTTTTAATGATTGTGGAACTTAATAACTATTTTTGTGTCTACCTTTTTGAAATAAAACTCTACATTTTTTTAGAAAAAGTAACGATATTTATACAATTATTTATGATAACTATGTTTTTCTCTTTTTATTGATAAAATAATAGAGAAAAATAAAGAGAAAAAATAAAAACATAATGTAAATATAAGATAAATTTGTCATAAAATAGTTATATAAATATCCCATCAATTTGAAAAACCATTAATATTCTAATAATAAGGTCCCCTCACTGAAAAAGTGAGTATAAGATGGATTCGCTGTGTCAAAGTTACGGTCAAAGGCAAAGGCAAAGTGGATGTGATATTGGTCCCTTTTCCACACTCTTGCTATTCAATCAATCTTTTGGAGTTTTGCTTGTAAAGTTGAGTTTCCAAATTGCTGAGTTTAACAAAGTTCTCCTGATAATTTCATTTTTTCTTGCTCAAAGCAAGAGTGGAATCTGCCGGAGCTTAACTAATCTGCAACATGACTTATACTTACAGAATAGAATTTAGCTGCAACTTTTCAATTTGTACATGCATCATAATTTTTGTCTTTTCATTTTACAGATCAAAATGGAAGCTATTTTCCCCTTCACCTGAGGTATAAATTCTAACCTTATTCTCCATGTTAATTTACATACAGTTTTTTTTTAAAAAAATTATCATCTCAAAAAACATTATAATAAATTTTCATTTTCCCATGCAGCACTGTAAGTTTGATCTTTTTACTTCCTAAAGAAAAGTTTGTTATTTGATTACTGTCTTCGCTGAAGTTTAATATCAATGTCTATATCTAAGCCAAGGTAAAGATATCCTCAAAACTATAATGCCAATATGTTATTTTCATCTCATGTATTATAGTTTCTTCATGAATCATGAGCAGGTCTAGGAATATCTGATTCTGGATGATTCCAAGATGAACTCGGCTCAAATTGGTACCAACATCACAAGCATTATGGTGGAAAAATCAGAATTTTCATACAAAGAAACTATCCATTGCCTAATAATTTCTGTTATATCCTATGCATTGTCTTAAATCTTAATAGAGACCCAATAGGCAGTCAGAATTTGGTACTATCATATTTGGATGTAGATCTCTATCACAAAATTTAAGATAAGTTTTGTTAAGAGACAAACAAATTATGTCGCCCATAACTTAGCAAGGGTATCAAAACTGTATGGTCGTCACCACTTTTCAATTTGATTCCATCTTGTATTACCTTTATTGTGAGAAATGAAATAATATAAGTTGTTGTTCGTGAAAAATAAAAATATTTTCAAAGAGTGAACAAATCCTTAGCATCTAGGTAACGTTTTTCTTTTTAAGTTGCAGCTCTAATTAAAAAAACAGCAGATAAATGAAAAATTAGTTTACAGAGGATGAACTTATAGAAAATATTTTATTATAAGTTAGTTTAGTTTATAGCTAATAAGCTAGCTTAGCTTGTTTTTGTTTATTTTAACGTAAGAGGAAAATAAAATCTTAAATTTAACAAAATATTTCACAATTAATAAGAGTTAATTATTTTTTAACGGATGTTGTAGAGGGATAATATCTTCCTTTTCTACATCGACTCCTTAAATCCCAATTTGTTTCTGGGTCAATCTTGAATTCTCTGCTTAAAAAATTTATTGACAGCTTTATTATTTTAAAGTAACCTCGAGTTTTAGGCCACAACATACTTGTTATTTAAATAATTTAATATATTTAAATAAATATATATATTGATCTTTACTAATAAAAAGTAGAAGATATAATTTAACAACCAAATAATTTTAAACAAATACTTTGCAAACTAAATAACATAGTTGTAGCACATTTAAGCTAAAAATAAATAAGATTACGAAAAAAATTGTTCTAAAAAATTATTTTATTTTATTTTAAAATTTCCGCAAAACATGAATTAATCCACACACTCACCCCCGGGTCCTCCAAATTGGAGTGAATATCCAACTAACTTATCCTCATCACCATAATATTCAGCTAAATAGCAACGAGGCTTGTCAGAGAATGCTTTTATCAAAAATTGTGGAGGGCCAAAGTCTTGTCCGAATTTATTACGATAAGCAACATTTTTAAAATAACATGCACGGGTAAATATGTTATCAGGAAACAATCCAGAACCCATTGGAGGACTAGGAGCACCCACTGAAGTTGTTGTCCTACCTCCCCACCCTACTTGATCGGCATATGGTAAGTTGGAGAATAAAGATGCTGGATAATATCCAATATGCTCATCTTCATTACTTAGCCACCAATTTTTTGTTTTAGGATCCTGCAGACGTCACCAAACGTTGTAAGTGAATATAACATAGCTAGACTTTACACATTTTCACTCATATTCATTAGTTATCTTTACTTGGAAAACATGGATGCAAAAAAATGTTGAAATTTTGTGGTATATAAATTACCTGATTAATCGATAACTTGATTTCAACCATCCTTCCATTGATGATAGATGTATTGGTGAATGGTCCACCAAGATAATTTGTTTTGCTAGTTTGAACAAAACCTGAACATAGTAAATTGTAACATCCACTCTTCTTGGAACTACCCGTCTGTCATTATTCAACATTAGTATAGTATATTGAAGAAACAAAACTTGTATTTTTGTAAGTAACATTAAATGAAAATAAAGATTGAAAGAAAACATGAAAATAATATCATAAATCATACACTTCATATTGAAAAAGGTATGTGTGGAAATTTATAAACTCTAAATTGTAAGAAGAAATAAATAAATAAAAAGTAATGGAAATTCCTACCGTCCATACTGCAAAAAGATGAGTTGCATCATCATTGTATAATTGTGGAACCACCTAACATCAATGCATGCACGATATAATTGACAAATCATACACAAATAATTTTTGGTGTGAAAATTATATTTTTTAATAATTAAAATTATATATGTGTGTCAAGATCCGTTGACACCAAATTTTAACCGTCTATTTTATTTGATCAAAGACTCATAATAGTTTCTAAACTAACTCATTCTTTCTTTCATGTATAGGATTGTCGTTCTTTTTTTGACAAACCAAAATGAAACTTATATTAAAACCAAAATGAGGGCAAGATAAAAACATATGAAAACCCCAATTCCCGTATTTAACAGGCTTACTAATTTATCTGTACACTTAGGGGGTGTATTGGATTGGGATTTCAAGAGATTTTAAAAGACTTTTTAATTATAAAAAAGTTTTGTGGTACTCAATCAAGACTTTTATAAAATATAAATAATCTTGTGGTATTCAATTAAGACAATCAAGACTTTTTTCACAATGCAACAAAATCTGTTGGTATTCAATTAGGATTTCTCACAACTTATAAAATGTCATGTGATATTCAAAAATCTAAGATTTTGATGGATTCTTTTATGGAATAGATTTGATGAGACTTTTTAGTTAAAAATGTGAACACAATACTCATTCAACAATCTCACAAAAATTTGTGAGACTTTATGAGACTCGCAATTTTCTTTTCCGTGTTGTCCAACAAAATTCTATTTTCTCATTAGTTTTCATGTGCACAGAGTAAGGCGTCCTTTCGAACTTTGTTCTGGATGTACCTTGTTCAATTAATTACTTTTACTTCAAACTATTTTTTTTAAGATGACTCTTGTCACTTCTTCGTGTATTATTGGTGATCAGTACTGTAAGTACACTATTTTTGATGAATCAGTACTATAAGCATTAACAATAATTTTGTTGGTGTACTAACGAAGACTCTATGCATAGAACATTCTTCGTGTATTAACAGGCTTCAAAGTATGTTAAAAGTTAGAAATGAATGTAATAGTGTAATACAGAGTGTTGGAAAAAATAAAAACATCCTATAAGCATTTAGGAAAAACACAATTGTAATCCAAATTACAAATCCTTTGAAATTTTGATAGTCTCTTTAAATCTTATAAAATCCTAGTATATAAATCCATTGAAATCCAAATTACAAATCTTGAGAATCTTTTAAAATCTTGCATAGTCTTTTAAAATCCACTAGACTTTTTCATCCAAAAATTGTCTTTTAAAATTCTAATCCAATACTAACAATCAAAATTGTCTTTTTACTCCCATTACATTTTCTTTTTCTCCCACATACTATTGATATCCTCCTTTCGTTTTCTTTAAGCGTCGTTGGATCATATCTAGTTTCTTTTCTTTTTTCCATATTTTACTTTTGTGGTTCTCGTCGTTTTTATTTTCTTAAATTAACGAAGTGGTTGTCATCGTTGATCATATTATTTAATTTTTTTCACTCAAGATCATGTTCCAAATGTTATTGTTTTCTTTGTTGTCCCGTTCTTATGTGTATTCTTTTATTATCAATACATTTTTTTTTTTAAGGAATGAGTTTTGATTTATTAAGTAACTATTATTATTAGTAGTCATCAGTCTCAGAATAGTAAAAAAAACGATATATATCTCGTTAATTGTTAACAAAAAGTTATTTCAAATTCGATGTTTTTAATTGTCTTAAAAATATTATCAATTTATTATTCAAACGTATCATGTATAAGAAGATGATAGTTTACAGAGGAATAATTTAGCTTTAAGTATGTGAAAAAATATTACTTTTATTGAAAAATTTTAAAATTGTATCGAGTTTATTTTTTATCAATCAAACTTTTGATTTTTTTTATTATCTTTAATCATCCACTCTTGTAATTTTGTATTTTTGCTAAAATTTGATTGAGTAATTTCAAATCTTACGAATTCTCATAAAGTACTTTCAAATCTTAAAAAGTCTGAGTTAAAATCCCTTGAAATCTTGAAAGTTAAATACATTCCTACACAATCTTTTAAAATCTTCAAGACTTTTGTTGCCAAAATAGTCTTTTAAAATCTCAATCCAATACACCCCCTAGAATTTGAAGCAATCAAAATGTGTAATTATTTTTAATGATTTACAAACTAATACTCCCTCGATTCCTTTATAACTGTCACTTTTACAAAAATTATTTGTTTATAATTAATTGTCACTTTCAAAGTTCAAGGTAATATTAAATGTTGTTTTTCCTATAAAGCCCTTAGTAATTTATTGCAAAGAGAGAAATATATGAAATATGATATTAGATAATTAAGGATATTATAGGCAAAACATAAGTTATTGTATCAAAAGTAGTGAAATACATTTAGTGTCTTGGTTTGTGTAAAAAGTCAAAATGTAACAATTAAAAAGAAATGGAGAGAGTATATCCAAATCAATTTAAACATAATATTCTCATACCAAACCCATCGAAATACCCCTAAATTCATTGTCTTTTTCTTCAATTGCGATATTTTCTATAATTATTGGCACAATTTTCCAGCAAAGAATAAGGAGGAGTATCAGGATGCACCATGTTTTCAATTCCAAATTTTTAGTGATTGAATACAATAATTAATGTTTTTTGTGGGAAAAAGTTTTGAAGAAGGGTATTTGGATAAAGATGAATAGCCTCAAATCAATTAGGAGACGCTTTTCAATGATGGGAGAGAAACAAACACAAATGAACGATCAAGAGTTTCAATTACAGAAGAAACAACTTTTTGAAACAAGAGGAAATAGAAATTAACCTGAGGGCTGAGACACAAACACAAAACTAGGGATTTGAGGAAAAAAAGATAAGGTGTATTGTCGGCAAAATTTGCTCGTGTGAGGTTAAGTGGATAGATATAACCCTTTGATCAAATAAAATAGATGATTAAGATTTAGTGTCAACGAATTCGTTGACACCTAGTGTCGATGGATTCTGTCTCTATCTCTCTCTATATATATAATCAATAAAATGCAACTCACGTGCCATCCAATGCCAATCAAACTTCTGCCACCCGTAGGTCCATTTTGAACCCAAATGATAGATGTACTTGATTGATCCTTCTCAACTTTTACACTATAAACACTATTTGTTCCATCAACTCCATAATAAGGACCAAAATCAGGATCAGAAACGAGAGTTACATCTGCAATCTATAAATAAATACAAGATATTCATATAACTACTCTATAGTTGAAAAAATAATAACATAATTTAAAGCATTTATAATTGATAGAAATAGCATAAAACTTACATGTGTACCGGGAGTGAGTTCAGACAAATTGCTAAAATATGATTTGGCGCGGATGAGGTCATCTTGGGTTGTCCTCTTAATAGGAACGGTTCCTGATGGACATTGTTCCCTCTCAATCCCAAATATAGCCTTAGTTGACGAATTCTTCACAATAGTTTTTTTAATTATATTTTCAAAGCTGGGTTTTGTCTGTAGTTAATAAACGAAAAATAAATAAACACTAGAATAAATAAAATGTCTTCATACTTTTTTTCTATAGAATTAATTGTGTTCATACCTGCAACTTATGATTCGTAAGTAAAGGATGATCAAAGGCTGGTTGCTTCTTGATATCAATGCAATCAACTATGTCTCCAAATTTTGTCTATAGAAACCATAATCAAACAAAAGAGGAATTACCAAGTCATGTAGTAAGATCAATTTCAACAAAAAGTATCATATAATAGTGACATATAAGAAGAATATGGAATACATGAATACTCTTGATAGGAGCTTTATTAATAAGTTTGAGCTCTCTCTCGATATCCAAATCCTCTTTCACCTTGCTTCGCATACTATCAGTTCGATGGCCAGTAATGCTAGCCACCAAATAAATGAAAAAGAATAGTATATTGATCATATTTTCCATTATTTTGTAATTATGTTGTAAAACAAAGTGACTCAATGGTGAATAATAGTTAAGTAGTCTCTCTTTTATAGTTTTTTTTTTTCGTTTTAAATCCGATTTTTTTAGGGTTAACAAAGGCAACAAATCAAGGTGTGTGCGATGGGGAACTAATGAAGAATAGTAATGTGAAATATCTTTGCTTAATTATAGGGACATGGAAACAAAGGAACTGGAATTAATGAGGAAGAGTACATGTCAAAGTGAATATTGAATAGTAATGAGTTTAGCAATAATTGTGCGCATGCGCCAATAAGTCAAGAAATAAGGTCAAAGTAAGTATTGAATAGTAGTAATAAGGTGTGTGATGGGGAATTAATGAATGATGATGCTGGGACATCTCTTTGCTCATTAAAGGAACTTGGTAACAAATGGAAATGGAATCAGTGAGGTGGAGGTCAACGAGAATTTAGAGAATGCAGTCTAACCTCTAAGATGGTCAATGAGTTCCATCATGGTATGAAATCCCTTCGTTTCTATATATAAATATCTAATATTTGATTAAAAATTTATTCTTAAATATAAATTCTTTTTCAAATTATTAGAAATATTTATTATGATTTTCTCAAACATACTCTTACTCTTAAGACACTAATCTTAAAATATGAAAAGTCAAATTCTAATAACTTGTTTTGAAAGATATAAAACCAAATTTAATACACATATAAACAAAGGACAATTTAGTAATATTAACACACAAAATAACACATTAGTTGCATTAATAACTTTTCTTAAAAAATGTGAAAAAAATAAAAGGAGCTTATATATAGAGATGAAAGCACAATATCCTTTACTATTTACTACCCTCTTTTCTTTTTATTATTTTAATCTTTTTTTTCATAAATACAAAATTTACTATATTTTTTTTAATATGTGTGAAAATATTAAAACAGACTTATAATAAAATATGGAGGGAGTAACATTGAAAACAATTGTCATTTACTTGTTGTTTACCGCAGTTTCAGATAAGCTACTTTAATTTTTATCTTAATTTTACCCCTGAAATCTTAATTGAAAAAAATATTAATTAAGTGCACATTTTTTTTATATCATTTTATATTTACAAACAACTTCATCCGCTAATTTTATCAAACACTATAAATTTAACCAATTAACTCATATCAGTTATAAATTATCTTATAAATCATCTTATAAATCATCTGTTATAATTAAGTTCACCTGTTATAGGCTAGCTAATTAGCTATCCGTTATTTTTTATCAAACAGAGCCAAAAAATATTATTTAGGAAAACAAAAAAAAACCTCTAAGGTATCCATAAAATAAAATATTATCTTAAAAATATAAGTCAAACACTATCAAAAACTATCCATTTTAATTACTTAGACAATGTCAATTATGTGGTGCACACATGATATATGTCATGCACCGTTTACTAGGTTATTTCTACCATTAAATCAACAATCCATTAAACTTAATGAAATATCGTAGAATCATTTGCCTTCAAAATTTGTTAGGTTGTGTTTTAAATCTCAAATACACACTACTATTCACTCTGTTCCTTGTTATAAGCAATCTTTGAGGAAATTTTTTTGTCTATAAATATAACCCCGTATACAAATTACTAGATGCAATTTTTTTTTATATATATATTTTTTGAAATATAACTTTAATTAATATTATTAATTTATCTTAAAATATGAAAGTCAAATTTAATACAAATATAAATAAATGATAATTTAGTAATATTCACACGCAAAATAGATATATTAACTACACTAACAACTCCTTAAAAAAATGACACTTATAAGTTTTCTTAAAAAATGTGTAAAAGACAAAGAGGACATATATTTAAGGACGAATGAAGTATTTTTCAATGATGTGGCTTAAATCATACTTTTAAAACTCGAATCGGACCGACGGATCGAACCGGGAACCAGAGGGTTAGCCGGTTCGGTCAACTTAATGGATCAGTTATGTTATTGAACCGCTATAAGTACCGGTGCAACTCGACCAGAACTGAAATAAATTGTTGACTCAAAGGTCTGCTCAAACCGATCGGGTCAACACTTGTTCGGTTTTTTTTTTTTACAAGAAACAATGGTCTGTTATATTTTTCAAAAAAGAAATTCCATTTTGCCTAAGTGAGGTAATCGAACGAACAACTACTGCTGAAATTGTGAAATGCACTGCCACCACACCATTCACTCAATTGTGATCCTGTTTTACCTCTTATTTTTTATATTAAATTCAATTGCAGAAGGTCACTGTAATTCACATGATTTTTTTATAAAACATTGAAATTCACATTTTCAACTTATAAGTTAATGTTTCAATTATATTTTTCATAATTTTAGCTTAATGATATATTGCAAATTTATATTTAAAATTATATACAATTATTTTTAACACTAAAAAGATACACTTGCTTGTAAATATTGTTGTGATTAATAGCATATTTCTTTTGTCAAAAGTAAAAATAGCATTCTACTTGCAGTGAGTATAATATTAAAATTTAGGGTTTAGACTGTTTATTTTCGCGTGATTTAAGCCCCAAGCAGGCTGAGTCTTAAGTCATTTTACCAAGCTCTAGATGCTTCTAGAAGGCAGTTAAGGTGACGCCTCTTGAAGGACGTGCAAAGCCTCAAGAGCCCTTCTAGAGGACGCCTAAGCCTTTTTAAAGATGGCATTTAGACCCTTAGGAATATATTGATGGACCAAGCATATATATATATATATATTTTTTTTTTTATGAAAATCAATTTTGTGCTTAAAATTAATTTTTGCATTTGATTGGTAATTGTATCATAGTCAATAGATTAAATTTGAAAAATGAACTTGTGAAATTATGTTAATTTTTTTACTTTTTATAAATGTAATAAATTTTTTAGAGAACAAAATCATCCAATGTAATACGAGATTTTCATTATAATGGCCGAGTACACAATCGAGTCAACCAATTTAATATGATTCTTTCATGTGGTTCGACCAATGACCCAGTGATTCGACCATTGACTCAGTGACCTAATACCCTTACCGAATCGATTACCGGTTCGAGTTTTAAAAATGTGGTTTAAATTTGAAGTGTAGCCTTACCAATCTTTCGTTGGATCTTATAATGAGATATTAAAATCATTGTTACTTTTTTGTGTTTCATATTTATGTCACAACTCATAGTTATAGCTAGGGTTGGGAATAGGCCAGGCCAGCCTACGGCCTGGCCTGTTTTGGCATGGCCTGACCTGACCTGTTTAGTAGATAGGCCTAGGCTTAGGCTTTTTAGAAAACTTGTTTAGTTAAATAAGTCAGGCTTAGGCTTTCAGAAAAGCCTGTTAAGCCTAATAGGCCGGCCTATTAATACTTATTTATTAAAATAATTGCATATATTAAAAATATAAACATCTGTTTCTCTATCTATTAGTCCCTTAATAGGATTTGTTGTTAGTAGGCTTTAATCTAGTTAAAATTTACTTGTAGTGAAATAGGCTTTTAAGTAGGCTTTAAGGTTTGTTTAGCCTATTTAGTAGGCCAAATGAACTATTTGATAGCCTTAATGTAAAGTATGTCTGTAAGTAGGCTATCATGCCAGTCCAGGCTTTTTAATAGGTCAGGCCAGGCCAAGAAAAACGGCCTATGATAGGCCATAGGCCAGGCTCAGGCTTGTAAAAAAATTTGTAGGCCAGACTCAGGCCTATCAAAGTCTGGCCTGGCCTAGCCTATTCCCACCCGTAGTTATAGCAAATGCTAACTTGTGACCTTAATAACACATGTTAAAGAACTTATTTTAGAAATATGTATTTTAAAATTTAAAATATTACGTTTTTTAATGCAAAATTGTATTTTTATTTTTTTTGGTTCTTTAACGTGTGCTCTTGGGGAACAAGTTAACATTACCTTTATTCTATTTTTCCATACAACATTCATAGCTATTGAGAGTTAAGTTATTCTATTGTCTTTTCCAGGTTGGAAAAAGGCCTCAAAATATTTTAATTCAGTTAAAAATAAATATTTTAATTGATATCAGCATTCGCTAGTATCTTCACGGTCGTGCGAAGTAAGTGAAATAAACTAACTTAGTCATCAACCGTTGAGAGACCAGACTCCGTGGCAAACACCGTTGGGAGAAAGTGACATAAACTAACTTGTATCCGTTGGCAAAACATGAAGGCAGCCTAGCCTTGGATTGTTGAATAAGCAAAAAGCATGTCAAACTTTTTTGCATTTACAATATTTAAACATCTTAAACACAAACATCCATGATCTACAAACATTGAGACCATGATATACGTGCAATTATTGTTTGATCCATAACATAATAACTATGGTCCATATATACTTTAGCATTTAACTAATATCGCATGTTAATTTACGGTAGATTTATAAGGATAACTTAATTAGTCTTCAAGTAAACCAATGCATATCATGAAATTTGCTGAACTATATACAAATGGGGAGACCAGACTTATAAACGAACCCATACCACAATAAAGATGTGTGGAAAAGATGAAGAAGTTCAAATGAAGTCATGATAAAACCATAAACAGAACATATCAATTTAAATCCATGGTAGGAAACTTATTAGCCATCATAATTATTCTAGACACCATAGAAAAAAATACATAGCATATATATTTCCACATGCACCCATAGTTCTTTCAAAGGGATTATAAAACATGCAAACAATGTCAGTGATAAGGATTGCTTGAGGATCAAGCAACTGTTATACACATATATGTAGACCAAGAGAAACTGTGGTTACCTATTATCTTTGTTAATAAATCATTAGAAGTTGGTGTGGGTCTGAAAGTAGTTTTTTTTACTTAATATGTAGGAGGTGTCATGTATACTTTGATGGTGTTTTTTTTCCTTGTTCTGGTGCACTCCAGTGTTAGGTGTGAATTATAATAAAAAAATTATTTGATGTCTGTTTTTGTCTGCTTACAAATCACTTCAAAGTGAACGTGGCTAATACTAATACAGTGTATGCATTGTATTTCATGATTCAGTTTATTAAGTTGCCAATGTTTGTATTTATTGTTTTTGTTAAGTAGATAGAACACTATGCCACCATTAGATTCATGTAGCCTGCCCCACTTAGTGCGATAAGGCTTGGTTGTCGTTGTTAAGTGTTGGCTCATTCTATCTATCTGCGTAGGTTGCTCAGTTTTACAAAGATGGACGCCCTGTTGAAGGGAAAGGTGCTGAGAGGATGATACTTGACAGAGTTCAAGACGCATACAATTCTGAGCTGAACAGAAAGGACCTTGCGTACGATGGGGAGAAGACTCTGTTCACAATCGGCTCCCTTGCTCAAAACAAGCTTGAGTTCACTGTTGTTCTCGAAGACGTTACATCTAACAGGTTGAAATGTGTGGATGTTGGGACCTTTTACATGGCTATTAATGTTTCTGATGTTTAACTTTTTCTTTTATTTTACAGGAACAATGGGAATGCCAGCCCTGATGGACATGGAAGCCCGAATGACACTGATAGGAAGAGGATAAAAAAAATCCTATAGATCAATGACATATAAAGTTGAAATCAACTTTGCTTCCAAAATCCTCTGCAGTCCATTGCCAATGCCTTGAAGGGGAATGAAACAGAGAATTAGCAAGAAGCAATAACGGTTCTTGATATCATCTTGAGGCAAGGAGTGCGTGTTTTTTCATTCCTAAATGTATTTTTTATTTAATTTAGATTAACAACAGTAATAATATCTTTGTAATATCTATTGCAGGGGCTGTCTTCTTGTGCGCCAAAATTTCTTTCACAACGACCCAAAGAACTTCACTGATGTTGGAGGTGATGTAATTTTTTATGCAGAGGGCTGCATTCCAGATTCAGAACCACACGAAGTGGATTGTCGCTGACCATAGGTTTGATCTCGATGCCTTTGTTATCTATATTCTCATCTGAATAATAATTTGTCATTATTCCTTATTTCTTTTAATTTGTTGCTGACCTACATGATGAATGTTGTTATTAATGAAAATGTGGGAATTATAGGTTTACCTTGATGAAGAGAGGTCTCTGCCTAGAATTTATGACTATTTTGTTAACCGGCGAAAAGTTGCTTTGCATTACTCAGCTGATCTGCCATGCCATGTATTATTGTTCTAATTGAGGTAAATTAGCTGATATATTTTAGTTTTAGTACTTGCTTCATAATGTGCATTAGCTTTTAGTACTCACGATCTCACCTAATCTCTATGCACTCAGCTATTGAATATAATTTATGTAGTCTCTCTGTCACTCTAGAAATCTATCAATAGCTAACAACTTTACTGTTAAGATTATAAATTCATTTTCTCAAAGAATTGAAGGATGAATTCACAAACTAACGTTCCTATTTGATGTAGATTAGGTGCTTGACAATTCTTAAGAATCAATGAATGAATTAACAAACATTCAGTTTTCTTTTCTTTCTAAAACTCTAATGATGTGCTCTTAACTTTTTGAAGTGATTTTTCTGTTCCTGTTTGATTGATATAGCAAGCTCACATGGCTTTCCCCAATGTTTTTCACCACCACCTCTTTTATTATTTGGTGAAATTTATATTGTCCAAAAAAAAACACTAAATTTTTGGGATTCACTTGAATTTTACTTAATATATCAGTGTGCTAAATGTGTTGCTAGGACTGCTTCTTGTCAGCTTGAAACAGTGTACAATTAATGGTTTTGTTTGTAGTATGACCATCTGCAAGCTGAATCTATCCTCTCTTGTTTTAGATATATTGTTGTGCATGTTCTTTAGCTGATGTTTTACTTTCTGACTAATGATAGTCTACTTACATGCGTGCCCTTAACTTTCTGAAGAAATTTTTCCGTTCCTGTTCGATGGATACAGGAAACTCACGTGGCTGTCCCCAATTAATTTTTCCTTTCATTTCTTTTAATATTATTATTGTTTTGCAATTTGTCACCAGAAATTTCCTTTCGTACTCACATTGAAGGATTTAATTCATTTGTAGCTTGGCGGGATGAATTCTCTTTTAGGTGTTCTTGCTCTCATTTTGGGCGTGGATGTTTCTCATGGTTTACCAGGGCAAACTGAAATTCCTTCAATTGTTGCGGTAATAAATGTTTTTCTTGCTTGTGCACTTAAGGTTGCATTTTATGGTTTCAGTCTAAATCTTACGGTTATCTAAATGGTTTTGATTTATCCATGTGAATGCCTAAACATGTAGGCTGTAAGCTCAAGGAAATGGCCCCTGATATTTAAATATAGGGCATGCATCCAAACTCAGGGTTTGAAGGTTGAAATGATTGACAATCTGTTCAAGTCCGTGTCTGATAAGGAGGATGAAGGAATAATAAGGTTATTTACTTTTGACTCCTAAGTTTTTCCTTAAAATAATTAAGGATAAATTTCTACCCAAATTCTTTTGCATAGCTATTAGGTCCATCACTGTATTGAAAGATATATTGCAGCAATAATGAACCCCCAATTTTTTTAACAACTTGAAAATGGTCAAAGTTTTTATTTTACTGTTCAGCATATGTCTCTTTTGGTGGATTCTGCATGATCATAAGATCATTGAACTATACTGTTCCTAAGTCATTGTTAAATGAAATCTTGTATACTGGTTTTATGATTGTTACCTTGAAGACAAAATTTTCAATCTTTGTTTTTGCCTGCATTTATCATAATATGATATACTAAACCTTGGTACTTATTTTAGTTGTGAAAATCTGTTCTCAGGGTAACAAAGGCCAATTCATTATCATGTCCTATTGGATGAAATTGGCTTTTCTTCAGATTACCTTCAAGAGTTCGTTCACTCTCATGTGTAAGGGGACATTCTGATTTGATTTCTTTGTAATTATGTTTCCTGACATTCTGATGCTCAATGAAATCTATTGATGTATATTATTGAAGCTATTTTGGATGAATGTTAATATTTATTTATGTTTTGCTAGATGCTTTTCTACGCCATTCTTCATATTATTTTTTTAAACAGTTTTATTTTATTTTTTATTACACCAATCTTAGAAAAATGGTATTGACAAAACAAGTGAAACGTCCTTAGAATTTGTCTACCTTGTGTTTAAATGGTAACCAAATTTTAGCTTAGGGGTCTCATTTCAGAACTTTGTTAGTTTCAAATATATAGTACAATTAACAGGTGATTGTAATCGATTTGAAGTTATCTTTATGACAAAAACTGTAGGACAGAAATCCACAAAAGCTCACATTGCCAACATTAAACTGATGCACAACTCAAAGATGGAGATGAGAGGAGCTTCTTCTCTCTGTTTGATAATAATGACTGAGCAATGAGAATTGAATTGCTGGAGTTTGTTGGGAGTTTATTATTTATTGAGCTACTAATTATGAGTGTCTTTGACAGAGAGTGGTAGAGTCTTTATGTTAGTTTTTAGAGTCTTTCTGTCTGGAGGAGTCTGTGGTGTACTCGTGTACCACCAAGAACAAGGAACCTTGCTTGGAGGATTTGCAGCCCATGCCTTCCAACTTGACGTAGGCTGCATGAGCGTCGACTACAGAGTCCACTAAACTGTGCAGTGTGTAAGGATCAAGTAGAGGCCGATTGGCACCTATTATTTCACTGCAAAACTACTGCAGAATACTGGGATATTGCAGGATTGGCGCACACTCTGCAGAATACTAAAAGTTTTCTACAGAAAATAAATTGAAAAAAAGTTGGTATTTGTGTAAACTCAATAAAAATTGAAAATGAAAATCAAACAAGTCCTTAGCTTCTCCTCATTTTTATCCAACATAAACTTTTAGTATTAACTTCTAAAGAACATATATCTGAGGAAAATGTTGCAGCCTCCACTTTTATTTCCATTAGAAAAAGTATCTTCTAGTTGTCCCTTGTAATGCCATATGTAATATTGTAATTCTTGTAAATCTCTGTGACCAAGAGATTTTGGCTATATATGGATAAAGCATGTTCACATAATACTATTTTGAATTCTGCTCTTTACCCAAAAGTTTTTGCTCATTCCCAAGTGAAATTCCAAAAATACTCTTGCGTGAGTTGTAACGCCCTATTTATTTATCTGATTATTTTGGTTGAGTTTAGAGTCTTTTATATGATTTATGTTGATAAGTGACGTGTTGTTGTGTATTAATATTTTATTAAGTGGCTTTATTTTATTATTTAGTAGGATGGGTTGGAAGTTAAAATAACTAGACTTGAGAGGGGCTGAATTAGAATTAATTAGAAATAAGTGGTGTTAATTAGAAAATTTGTTGAGATAAAAAGAAAAACAAGAGCCTGACACAAAATTAGGTTTTTATAAGTCTTTGGGAGAGAAGAGGAGAACCAAGAGAAGAGGAGAATCAAGAGAAGGGAGGGCTTGTAGAATCTGTAATCATCTAATCTAAGGTAAGGGTGGGACTAACATTCTTTAATCTTAGGTTATACAATTCTGAATTGAATTTAACATATAGTTGTTGTTTATGCTGTTAAATTCCATTGATGAATTATATGCTTATTATTATTGAATGTGAAATCTCACCCATTCTGTTTGAATATTGCCTCTACGTGGGTAACGTGCAGATAACCAGGATTAGCTGCTGATGTGAGTCGACTCTCTCATGTGTCGTCTTAATACGTAACGGAATGGGGATATTTGCTTTGTTTTCTATTGTTACGTATTATTTATGAACTATGTTGTCGAACTATTTGAACTAGGATTTTCATTAAAGTTGTTTATGTTGAGGCCGTAGTGCCAATGTATTATTTACAAATTTGGGAAAACGGGGTGTTACATGAGTTAACTCACGCTAGTTTTAAATTTGTGTGAGTTAACTCACGCTGCTTGACTTAAGTCACGCCACTTAAAAATCACTTTGAATCCCAGCGTGAGTTAACACACGCTGGTTTTCTTTCATGCAAAAGCTTCAATATCATGTGGTGGCATGCATTCTGTCTTGTTTTACTTCAATTCAATATTAGACAAAAGTTGCCGTCATTTTCAAAGTGCCATCATTGCTTCAATATATACATGACACATCATTTTCAATGTTTCAATGTTATGACAAAAGCTGCTTGTAATTATCCTACCAAAGGTCTATGATTTATTCACCCTCAAACCGATGGTCAAAATGAAGTGACCAATCGATGCTTAGAGCTGTATTTGAGATGTTTTGTGGGGGACAAGCCTAGATTGTGGCCTAAGTGGTTGTGTTGGGTAGAACTATGGTTCAACACCAATTTTAATGTGTCAGCTGGTATGACCCCTTTCAAGGCCTTGTATGGTAGAGAACCTTCACCAATTCTTAAGGGTCTGACTATCCCATCAAATATGGAAGCCGTGAACATGTTGTATCATAAGAGTGATGTTATTTTGGATCAGTTACAGAAAAATTTAACTGTAGCCCAAGAGAGAATGAAGAAACAGGCTGACAAATACAGGAGGGAATTAGTGTTAACAGTGGGAGAATGGGTGTACTTGATCACCAGTTGAATCTTTCACGAGGGTTCCAGATACAGTTTAAAGTTACTTTTTTGAATATTATCAAGTTATCAAAAAAAAGAAGGGCTGAATTCTCAGGATGTTTATCATCAGTAGTTTAGAAGAAAGGGATGATAATGAGGCATTCAAATTTCCAAAGCAGGGAAATTTGAATTCAACTACAAAATCTTGTCAGAGCGTACGTTTGGAGGAGCTTCCAAGTGGATTTGCAGCTATAATTAGTTCGAACATAAAACTTGTCTGCTTGAGGATGAGCTTAATTGAGGAGCTTTTGAAGCAACCAGAAACCTTTGATGGCAAAGTGTTAGGAAGTTTTGTTAGAATTTAATTCGACCCAAATGACTATTTACAGTAGAACTCTCATTTTCTCTTACAAGTAATAGGTAATCTTGGTCTTCGCTTAAAGTTACTGGTCTGAAAATATCAACCATACAATTTTTATTAAAAGTACAATAGTTAATTTTGCTAGCATCATATTTTCAAGTACAGTACCGATACTATCATATTCTAATTTTTCTGTCTTATTTCTAAAATATTGTTTTTGCTTCATGATTTTATGACATCAACAACTTCTTGAGAAACAGAAGCATACTATAGATTTAAGGCTACATAATCTAGGCGTTTTTGGCTTTAGTTTTGTATCAAAAACTTAAATTTTTTTTTTCTGACATTTTAGACGGCATTGATTTTATGGGCTTTCCCTTGTTTGAGCATTGTGTTTCTTATGAATAAGAATTGATTTGTTAAATAATAATTGATTGAATTTATAGTGACCAAATGATAACCACCTTGTCTTTTACAGCTGGAGCTTGAGCAGAAAGCCAGAACTCTGCATGAAGATATCACAAAGCATGTATGTCGTATATCAATATTATAGTGCTGCGTAACATTTTTTTCTTTTGTAAAGATAGAGCTCAATATAATTCAAAGTGAAATATTGTGGAATCTAGCATGTGAAGATGGGCTATGAATCATGAAATTCAACAAGCGATAGCATTGGCTGATGAATTCCTTGATTTGTAGTTGTTGCAAATTGCTGCCACAAGAACCTGTCATCAAATTTAAAGCTCCTTGTTTAAACTTTTTTTACTAGTCATTACGTCATATTTTTTGAGTGAATACGCACACTAGTCCTTGAAATGGCAAGCATCGGTCAAAATAGTCACTGATTTTTGCAAATCGGTAAATACATTCATGAAATTGTAAAGTGTCGGTCAAAAAATTCCTTATAATACTTGTATTGTTAGAACTATGACGTGACATGTTAATTAAATATGCGGCCCCTCCACATTGATCCCACGTCAATGGCTTCACTCTAGAGATTAATTTGCCTATAAAACTTAGGTCTCTTAGGGACTCATTTTCCGGTAATTAATCTCTATATATTGACAAATTTGTTTCTAAGATGACATAGATTTCACAGGAAATTTAGTCTCTATTGAGTTTGAAGTTAACGTGGGATCAACAGCAAATGTGATATGTTCATTTAACATGTTACGTCATAACTCATAACATGGTATTTTACAATTTCAAATATTTATTGCCAATTCACAAATATAAAGGGCTATTTTGACTGATGTTTACAATTTTGATGACCTATCTGTCTATTTACTTTGCATTTTTAGTAGATGCCATTGCTAGTTGCTTAAAGCGTGGATGTGGATTGCCTAGTCAATCACGAAGTCGTTCATATGGACTATTGGATGGCTCACGTTTCCAACATTATTTTGGCTTCGATTTATGAAAATTGGAACGTGTGCCATCCAACCTTGACATGATCGCCAAGATCGCATGATTGCTTCAAAGGCTTAATTGGATTCTCTGCAGTTAGGAGGATCATGCATTTGGCCAATTAAGTCGTTGGTTGAAAATCAATTTATTTGGATTTAAACTCCAACAAATCTAATTTAAAACATAACTCGAAATATAATCCAAATGATTTTCCTCCATCAACTGAGATTTTCAACTGTTTCAATTCACGACTGCAGTGATTCCATTTCCGTCAAATGCACGCTTCTCTGACTGCAAGGAATCACGATTCACTAAAGCATACCTTAAACATTGGTGTGATAGGGCTTCCAACTGGAACCTTGGTTCTGTACATGTGTGAACCAAGAAGAAAAACTGGAACGGAGAGTAGTATTGATGAAGTGTATACACCTAAACCCAACTGCCACCCCTTTTTGTCTTCAATCCTCACCATAAAAGTAACTGGAAACAATGCACCACATGACAGGATGAAGACAAAGTAATTAAAAAATCTAGACCTTTTCTTCCTTCCTTCTGAGGTACTTTCATAAAACTGCTCTGCTCCATGAGGAGGAAGTAACCCTTTTATTCCCCCCACTCCAAGTACCACAAGATAGGGACCTGTAAATAGCATAGCTGCTTCCCCCCCTTGAACTGTCTGACATAAACTGTTGGTGCTTCCCATAACACAGTTTGGTGGTTTGAGTGATGGTATGTGAGCTTGTATAGTAAGCATTAGTAGACCCTATTGATCTCACTCTCAACTTAATATCTTGATAACATCATGGAAATGTTTATATTTATTCAGTTATTCCTTAACATGCTTCATTTATTTGACGACTTCATTGAACTAATCTCAATATATGATATGATTGAAGAGCTGTTTTGATTGACTTATTTGAGCTTATCTATTGGCATATCCACTTGTGAGAATATTTAAGAGAGTATGTGAAAATAACTTATGACATATACATAAGTTGTTTTAAGCTTATTTCCATAAACTTTCCTGGATAGTTTATGAAAACAGTTTTTAACTTGTATGAAAACAGTTTGACTTTAATTTATCTCTTGTTATTGAAATAGTTTATATATAAATATTTATATGATAACGCTCATGTTTTAAACACTTAATTTAGTTATTTATCCAAACAGGCCTAAAGTTAAAGCTAGTTCGAAAATAGGCTCAATTTGATCAGGTGCATTTTTTTTTCATTGTTTTATTACAAAGGAGATTAGTGATATTGTAACTAAGAGTGCGGGTTGTTGAATTTGGATCCTTCTTCCAGCCAGAACTTGAATAAAGAATAATACTGACCAGTTTTCAAATCAAAATGGTCTTGCTTCTTTTGTCTTGATTTCTTCTCTTCTATCCTTTTTTTTAGGTCATGTTGAAAATTGATCAAGAGTCTTATTCATCTATTTTATTGAAAAAGTTCATTTCAATGGTTTCTTTTAATGATGTTTATAGTCCTTTAAAAATATTTTTAATCGTGTTAATACTGTATGCTACTGTACTGTACTGCTAATTATATATTTGCTACTGACATGGTAAGGTTTAATTATAATATATACAACTGTACTGCTAATGATAGATTAGTATATTAATGTAGTTTTAATATTTCAATTATATGCAAATAGTGTAATTGTTAGGAAATGTAGGTTCAGTATCCTAACCAACATTGAGGGACACTTGATAGTCCTACTAGTGTGCACTAGTTCGATTCCACAAGTATACCTCCAAATTTCAATTATGAGGCCTACAAATCTCCTTCTTCTACAACAATGCTTACCACAACTATTCCCTTACGATTTGATTTTCAATTTCCCTGTCACACTCACCGAAACCATCAGAAATTTGTTCTTTGTTAACGAGTTTGGTTTCATAACGTATAAATTACTTGTACACTATGTAGTCACTAGTCAATAGTGACCGCTAGGCACTAGGCAAAATCGCATTGTGTTGCAGTTTTGAGTAGCGGCTGTAGTGCCACCAATACAAGTCAAATTGCAATCAGATACATTGCAACTTCAGAAAAATTCTTTAAACTTTATCATTCTTTGTTTCACCTTAACGTAGTATTTTTTGCCCTTAACTTGTATCTTTTTCCTCTGTTTTCCAAATTTTGAATGACAATGAAATAGGCTCCTCATTTCTTGTCATTTCTCTTCCGAAACAGCTTCATCTCCCCACTTCACCTTGTGCGGCTTTCTGGCAGCCCTATCTGTGACTTTCAGGCAGCCACCCTCACCTTGGAGATAGAGATTCCATTCGATTCAAGAAATTGGTTGTGTTTACTTTACATGGTTACCATAAACCTTGGAGTTTGTATAACATACAATTGTTTGGTTCATCTCAAACATAGAATAGGATAATATAATACTTTCTGGTTATTATATAGTGTGTCGTAAGTATCGTATAATATAATATAATACTTTCTTGCCTTGCCATTGTTGATGAGATCATTAAATTGATTTAAGATATAAAATCATAATGGATGTTAACCGTTTCTTTCTTGTTTCTTGTAATGCAGATATGACATTGAATTATAGAAAGTTTCTTGAAAATGACAAGCGTGGCAACTTGGATAGTAGGACAGGCAGTGACTCACTGATTGAAGTCAAATGAAAAAACTCCAAGTTGCATACAACACGGCTCAAAATCTCTGGAGATGTTTATATTATACTCCCTGTACAAAATATTAGTTCATTACTCTATATATTGCTATGTTGGAACTACTTTGGCAAATCTAAGTGATAACTATTTATGACTGCCCAACAAACAACACACATCTATGTAAGAAGTGCTTGCAACCAGGAAGCATGATATCTAGATCTTAAAAGACTTGATTGGCATATGTATTTCCAAGATGAATATAACTGATATAAGTAATACCAATTATTGGCAATATGACTCTGCATTTGAGAGAGTAGAGTAGCACAGAGTGAGTGAGAAAAATGGAGACTCCTTCGCTGCAAGGTGTGGTGAAGAAGTAGGAAACATGAGGTCAAAAACCTAAGGCAAAGGAAGACAAGAAAGACAATCAACAACCTGAGTTTTTTTTTCGAGCTGACCGATGGTAGTGTCCCAGATACCCTGGTGATTGCAAATTGAGAGGTCGTGAAGACAGGGGTTGCAGCTACAAAGCACATTTCACAGTTTGATGAAGAGGCTAGCAACTTGCTCTCCATTTGTGAAGAAGTGCAAGACTATCATACATATGGGTGAAGTGAGCACAAGTAAGGAATTGCCACAAAATTCTAAACGTCATGCTATCCTTGGATCTACAAACTGTTGTCCAGATTTGATATTGACCGGACACCAATATCATGTTGAGTTTTCTCTTGCAATGTGCCTAACTGAGCCCGTAATTTCAACTGTTCACCTCAATATCAAGACTCTAGATTCCCGCATCTACACTTTTCATGTCGACAAAAATGTAACCTATTATCTTATCTCCAAACTGTTTCTTCTTGTGTTTTTTTTATGCAGTTATGGATTACTCTAAATCTGCTGCTCTTTTCAATTATTTCAGATGCTCGTTTCGCTGTTCAAAGAAAATAGCAACTGAAGTACGTTTACCAGTTAATTAGCAACGACTCATTTTTAGAGGAAAAGTCTTAAAGGACCAATACCTTCTTTCTGACTATCGTATCCTTCAAATTCTACAATTTCATTTTTAAAATCATCCGTGCATTTGTGCATCACTCATTAGTTTGGCTTTTAAATTCGTCGGTTTCTAGGTCGAAGAGTATGCCATGCCATGTAGTAGAATTTTATATATGATAGAATGGGTCATTTTTTGAACAGCGATACTAATCTATTTATTTTACAACGTAATCCTTATCCATTGAAGATGTTGGGAATGGGCAGACATTGCATTTGGTTGAAAGACAGCAAAATCAGACGCAGACTTCTGGTACAGGGTCTGCTGAGACAACTAGTGCAAATAGTAGCCGAGGTATAACCTAAGGCATTCACGGTCCCCCCTTTTTCTCTCGATTGAGGGTTTTAAGGATTTTTCATAGATCAAGTTGTATTGTGCTAAATGATGATGTTAAACTTTATCATTTGAAAGGAAACAATGTTGGATCACAAGCTCCACGTAACTGTGTTGGGCAAATTTCACAGTGTGGTTCTTGGGACTATTAATGTGGTAGATCAGATGTATTGGAGATGATTCTTGCCTCATTGCAGATTTAGCGCATGAGTAATTTGCTCTACATACCAGAGGATGAGCTGGAGAAGTTCAAATCTCACGCGATGGCTTGTGTACTGCAAAGACCAAAAAATAATTTACTTAATAAAATGTGTAATTTTCACTATTTTATTTAAATCTAACGTTTGCTGAGGATGCTTCCTAGCCATTTTAGAGAAAATAAAGTATGTAATTCTTCGCTCATGTGGATCCATTCTGACAGGACAGTACATGATGCAGGGTGGAGATTGGAGAATGCTTAGGCTCATTTAACTCTAGGCATGCTTTCTATTGTCAGAAAATGATATTCACTTATTTATCGTCTAAACATAAACTTAGGGAATGTTGTTTTAACTAAATTACGGTGGCACTGTAATTTTGTTGAAGTTTCAAAGTATAGTTTTTGTTGAAATTATAGTAATACACTGATTCTGTCAAAATTACTTTATCTTTCTCTATTCATTTGCTCTCTTTTCCACTTAGGGATCCAAACCTTCTCCTTATCACTTGGCATATCACAACAAAAGTGAGCATGGCCTTGTTAACGAGTGGATAAGAGAGTCCCCTTGATTCATTCTCACTTGCCAAGGTAATGATGGGTGACAAGTATGATAGGGGTGTATGAGAAAGATAAACTGACTGAAGAAGTAGGGTGGTACTTTACTGAAAACCACTAATTGTTTGTAGAGGCTAATAAGGGATTTTAAAGCATTGGTCATTACCTGATCGTCTCACCCACCAATTCAATCTCCCACCCTATTTTGAAAACATTGGTTAAAAACTTTTTTTTTGAATGGCAACTGTTTGTAGTCAAAAGAGACGCAGCTTGAAGGCCGGACGAAGGAATTTGAAGGCCAGGTGAAAGAGCTTGAATTTAAAAAGAAGCACTTTGAAAGACAATTGATGGAGTTAGAGTCAAAAGAAACCAACTTGTAGAACGAATAAAGGAGTTTGAATCCAAAGAGAATGAATTTGAAGTTCAACTAAAGGAGTTGGTGAAGGAACTGATATCAAAACAGAAGCATTTCAGAAGCCAGATGAAGGAGCTTGATTCAAAAGAGAAGAAACACGAAAGCTGAGTGAAGGAGCATGGATTGAAAGAAGAGGAACTCGAAGGTCGAGTTAAGGTGCTCGAATAAAAAAATAAGCATTTGAAAGAAGTTGAAGATTTAAATCAAAAGATAAGCAACTTGAAGAACAGTGAAAGAACTTGAGTCAAAAGAGTGTCGGTTCAAAGTAAAGGAGATTGTTGTGTATGCCTTCAATTTGTGATTGTGAGGAACAGAGAAATCGTGACACTATTTGGTAAGCGTGTTACGATTTTGGTAGTGCCGAGAGCATGTTTTGTGAGTGTTCAATCGTGACACGATTTTGGAAAAACGTGTCACGATTTTCGGCTTGCTGGGCAAGTTTTCAGGATAAGGTTGGTCGTACCTTGGGTCGTACGCACCAAACATGTCACGATTTGGCAAAACATGACACGATTTTGACAGTGTTTGTGTACTATTTAAGTGTTTCAGCTCTCTTTGAAGGAGGAGAGAGAGCGCTTCAAGAGAGGAAAACTTGGGAAATCAAAGGAGATAACTTTAGCGTTGAGGGTCTTTGATTAGAGTTCTCTTGGGTTGGGAAATATTGTAAACACCTTGGGTGAGTGAAAATCATTGAGTATCTTGTTCAATTGTGAGATTGGAAAAATGGGTAGAAATTAGGGTTGTTCTTTGTGAGCTTGTTGAAGCTAATTTCTTAGTAACCCATTTGTATCACTTTGTAAGAACTCTTTGATAGTGGATTAGAGAGATCAATCTCTCCCCAGTTTAGGCCAAGTTGGACTAAACTGGGTCAACAATCTTTGGTCTGTGTTTCTCTTCTCTCTTTATCTTTTGCTTGTGGTTTTGTGTTTTTCACTTTGATTCCTAGATTAGATCTACACTTTGATTCCTAGATTAGATCTAGGTGTTGTTATTGTTTGTTATTGTTTTTGTTTACTTTGAAATTAGTTACTACTTTTCTTTACTCCACACATCATAGTTTGTATTGGTGTGAAATTTGAGTCTGAATTCACAACAGAGATCATGTTAAAAGATAAGCAGATCGAAGGTTAAGTTAAAGAAATTGAGTCAAAGCTGAATAAATTACCATCATCGAGGGACATTTAATAGTCGTATTAGTGCAACTATTTCTAGTCTTGTGTTTTAACCAATCTAACACTATCTGAGTTGATTCAGTTAAGGTGCTATATTGACATTGATTGTAAATATTAGTATAATTGTTTCCTATGTCACCAATACATTTCAATCTAGGTGTCATTCTTAGAATTGCATCTAAGTAATTCTCCTCTAGCTGCCTTCTGAACTATTGTCCTTTGCAAGTTCACACTTCACATTCTAACAAACAAAAGAATATGTTACAATTTGACCGAGCTTCAATTACTTCCATATCTCAATTTGTGTCGCATCATTTACTATCTTTCTAATACCAACTTCGTAACGGTAACCCACTCTCTTACCTTTCTATCAATTGAGGCATCCACATAATGAAGAACTCATGCAATTTGAGTTTCGGATTATCAACAATTTTCTAATTGAGGCACCCACTCTTTCATTTTAACATCCCATACAAAGATCCTAATTTCATAATAGAACATTTAAAGGATGACATTGCGGTGTGTGTTGGTTTTAGATAGGCTGTGAAATGAACATAGCTAATTTTCTTTTGTCCTGATGAGAATATTCCAATGGAAACTCCAATGATAAATTGTAATGATGTTGTCCTAGGCACACATCCTCTCCACTCTCTTTTACGTAACATAACTTAAATTTTCACTCTAATTAACTATCATTTACATATGTAATCTTTTTTTTTTGTGAAGGAATTTACATATGTAATCTTGCATAGTTAGAGAATTGGAATAATAATAATTGCACTGCCACCATCTTTAATTAGCTAATAGAATTAATGTCTATGATAAAACAAATATATTCTATCTACTATTTACATCGCATTAATTTATTTTGCATAGTTTATAGTAATATCATAAAAATGTAAAGAACTCGGTTGATCTTCATCCAAAACTTTAGGCCGGCCCTGATGCTACATGAAGAAAAATTAAATAGTTGCTTGCGAGGTTAATATGTCTATACTTGTTTATAATCATGCTCCTCAAAGATCGTTACGATTTTAGAGATGCTTCTACATCTTACTTAGTTTCTTTGAAGTTTATCTTTTTCTTTTAGATTTGTATAAAAATGTACAAAATCTCAACTTCAAATTTATTGTGGACTAGTTAACCGATTTTAATATTTAATGACTGAGATTATACCAACATTTCGTGTTTGTTTTGGGAAAAGAGTAGGTATTTCAAATCACAAACTAACTTCACTACAACTCTATCACCTCACACACACACACAATGTGTTTTATCAATCTCACCACCAATTCATCCATCAAATTAAAGACAATTATTATTATTATTATTAATTAATTAATTAGTAAGTAGCTTCTTTCTTTCAAAAATTAATTAGTAAGTAGCTCTATAAATAAATAAATAACTGCTTAAATATGTTTTGGAGCCTTGTAAATTTATCAGTTTGAGTTGTGATTCTTGCAAAAAGAAAATTTGGGTATATACCTTTGCAAAATTCAATTTTTTTCAATAAGTCAGCTAAGATTATCTTGGGGATGGATGTTGGAGTCTCACTGGAGGTGGATGAACAAAAATTATCTTTGGTGATTCAAAGTTTTGGATAAAGACCAACCGAGTTCTTTGTATTTATTTATTTATTTATTTTGAGTTTAAGATTAGTTTATGTTTCTTTTTTGTGAAATTTTTTTGAGTTTCTAAATAAATTAATGATTTTTTTAAAAAGTGCACAATCAACGTCATTAATACAACATTATGACATGTTAGTTAAAATTGGCTAGGTCAGTATAAAATCAAAGTCGAAGACATTTTTAAAATATTTTGAATTTTACAAGGCTATAAATCAATGTTTTTTTTTTCAAGGGAACTCAGTTGGTAATAAATTAACTTACAGTTACGGATCGGCCAACTTCGTCCCTCAATTATGCGAAATATCAATTTAATCCCTGAATTTGTTAAATGTCAATCAAGTTAGTCCTTCAGTTCAAACGGAGCGTTAACGAGGCTGACGTGGCCGTTAACCTCTCACATGTCAGACGCCACGTAAGCAGGGACTAATTTGGCCGATAATAACAAACATTTCGAAGGACTAAATTGATTGATTTGTAGAAAATGTTTTGGCTTTCTTTCCAAATGGCTATTTTCTTCCCCAACAGCTATTTCTTCCCCAATTGTATAAAATTGTAACCCTAATTACACAATATGCAATCTACACTATATAATCACAAAAATTTCCTCTAATAATAAGTGGTCCAGTTCTGTCCCAATTCAAACAACTTCAAACCCTAATTTTTTTCGTATTGAATCTGAAAGCCAAAATCCTCAAAATTTCTTGAAGCAAAACTATTGAAATTGAATCTGAAATGATGGGGGGTGGGAATATGGGAAAAAACGGTTATGAAAGTCAAGCTTCATCTTCAAGCTCCAAGTTTAATGGTGTTGTGAGAGTGCTTGAATGTTGGTGTCCTACAATTTGTGTTGTTAGAAAATTCAATACTTCAAAAAACCCAGGAAGGTCATTCTATGCTTGCCTTCTCCCAAAGGTTGGTTTAACTAATGAAAAGAGGTTGAAGATGATTGAGAAATGTAATCTTACTATAATAATATTGCCATCAAATTAGTCCCTGAATTATTTCTCTATCTATCAAATAGATCCCTACGTTATATAAAAAACCATCAAATAAGTCCCTGAATTGTTTAATCAGATATCAAATTGATCCTTGAAAACAACTGTCTCAAAAATGCAACAAACACAAACAAAGAACAAGGCGAGCATCAACGATCACAGAAACAAAATAAACAACATGATCAAAACTTAAAACGAAAACACACAAAAACGGACAAAAACAGGGTGAATACGAACACAAAAACTTGATAAACAACAGGAAAGGTGATACCTTTAATCACAGCCAAACACACAAACTTCAAAAACGTCAGAATCGCCGGAGATGATGATGATTTTGGAGGGGTGAAAATGGAGGAAGTTTTAGCGGGAAGAAGAAGGGTCAAGGACGTTTTTGATGTTCTGAAATGTGAAGAAGGAGGTATGGGTAATGCAGGGGCAAAATGGGAAAAGCAGAAAAAATAAACTGAAAAGTGAAAACTCAACCTTTTCCAATTCAATCAAATTAGTCCTTGAACACGTGACTTCCTTCTTGCCACGCGTATAAGACAACACAACATGCAGGGCGACAACTCAGCATGGCTAACAGAGCACTTTGACGGAGGGACCTTTTTGATGGACGTCTGACAAATTCAGGGACTAAGTTGATATTTCGCATAATTGAGGGACAGAGTTGACCGACGTGTGAAAATTCAGGGACGAATTTGATGGTTCACTCAATTAACTTATTACAAAGTCATGATTCAACTTTCAGTGTCAATGACATGACCTCTTTAATAGTTGATTTATAAATATCTTTGTCAATGACATGACCTCTTTAATAGTTGATTTATAAATATCTTTGTCAATGTTCGTCGTACCTTGAAGTATATTTAGAGTCTCAAAAATTCAACTGACTTAAACTTTTATCTCCCAAAAAAAAATCAATTTAGTCGTAGATAAAATCCTCACAAAGTCCAACAATTAAATTCTCATTACTATAATTAATTTCCGGAAAACATAGGGAGTAAATGGTAAACTATATGTGGATAGTGGAATCGCATGTGTTAAAAGCAGACGAGAAGAGAAAGAGCATTAGGGTTTTCTTACTTTACCCATTTTCACAGCTTAAGAGTAAAAAAATAGTAACAAAACAAAACAAAAGTTTCTTCTGCATTTGAATTCAGTAATGGCGTTGGCGGGAGAAGAAGACCACACATTGACGACGGCGTCGTCGTTGAACGGTTCATGCGACGCCGTAGCAGCGACTAAGAGACCACCTATTCTTCATCACTATTCCAGAAAGAAACGCCGAACAAACGCGGCGGAGGAGGATTTAACCAAAAACGAAGAACCACCAACCACCGTAAAACGCAACCGTAAAACGAAAGAAGGTGCTTCTTCTTCCTCCATTGCTGTTCGAAAGAGCCAACGGATAAGAAAAACAAACACATTTTATCATGATGAGTTAGGGCTTCAAGAAAAACCTAGAAAAGAAAAACAGAGTCATCAAAATCAAACGAAAGCTGAAAAAATCAACAACACAATTCTTCGTAATAAGGTCACAACATTCTTCTCTTTTCTTCTTCTACTGATTATTATTATTATTATTATTAAATCTGATTCAACAAATTTAACAGCGGATTGAAGAGGAGTCTTTAATGTGCCATCAATGTCAAAGAAATGACAAAGGAAGGGTTGTTAGATGCACCAAATGCAAACGGAAAAGATTTTGTGTATTCTGTATTAACAATTGGTATGTATCTATCTATGTTTCTACAACTTCTTCATTCACCAATGTGCAAATTATAAATATATTGTTTTTGTTGTTAAGGTATCCTCACTTGAAAGAAGATCAAATTGCTGAGGCATGTCCTGTATGTTGTGGTAATTGCAATTGCAAAGGGTGTTTGAGTTCACGCAAACTCATCGATGTATGTACTCTAACTTCTTCGACCCCTTTTACATACATTTTCTCTATTCATTCAACATTTTTAATCTTATTATCTTATACATTACAGTCAATTAAACAAAAAAAGGACGACGATACCAACAATGATCATCAGGTTGAGGTCTCCAAGTATATGCTCAAAGCTCTTCTTCCACATTTAATACGATTGGATCAACAACAGATGGTTGAGAAGGAGATAGAAGCCAAGATACAAGGTATTTTATATACACCTTTCTTTCTTTTCAATTACTTACATACTATTACTAATTCACATCATGCTTTACACCATTTTTCCCGCATGTGCTTTTTTATGATTGATCATTTTTAGTTTCAAATGTTTTCCCTTTTTTTAATTTGCTTTTGGGATCAACATTGTAGGCCTCTCACTCTCTGAGCTAAAAATTAAAGCATCAGTTCTCCATAATGATGAGCGCGCGTACTGGTAGGGAATTATTTCGTATATAAATTGGATTTTTCTTAGTTAGTTAGCTATTCCAATCCTATGTTGTTATTAACGACTCATTACTTTTGTAGTGACAACTGCAAAACATCAATATTTGACTATCACAGAAGATGCACAAAATGCTCTTTTGACCTTTGTGTCCTCTGTTGCCGCGAGCTTCGTTGTGGCCAACTTCTAGGTGGTGCAGACCCATTTGATTTTGAGTTTATCTTCCGAGGCCCAGAATATCTGCATGGTGGAAAGGCGGAGAAAGAAACCAGATACAAAGCACCTCATGCTGGTGCCGAGCCTGAGATACGTACATGGTCAAAATCTGGGTGGCAAGCAGATAGTGATGGCAATATTCCCTGTCCAAAATCTAAGAATAAATGTGATCATGGTTACCTTGAACTGAGGAGCATATTTCAGCCAAATTACATCTCTGAGTTAGTATGTAAAGCAAAAGAACTTGCAGATTCAATGAATTTTCAAGATGCAGAGGAGACTCTTGATAATAGCTGCTCTTGTTTGAAGCCTGTTTGGGACAGAGATGACATACCCAAGAACTCAGGGGAAGCAGCTCTTTGCGAAGATTCCAGGGGAAACTTTTTGTACCATCCTAGGGCTGTAGATCTTCATCACGAAGATTTAGGACATTTTCAATGGCACTGGAGCAAAGGGGAGCCTGTAATTGTCAGCAATGTACTTGAATGTACATCTGGTTTAAGCTGGGAGCCACTTGTCATGTGGCGTGCATTTCGTCAGAAAAGGAATACCAAGCACAAGCCACTTTTGGATGTTAAGGCACTTGAATGCTTAGATTGGTGCGAGGTTTGTTCAATTTCTAAACCTTGAACATGAATTTTGTTCGATTTCTTGATCTTTGAGCTTCTCATGTGGTTTCTTGCACTCTAATGTCCCTTGCATCCCCTGCTTTCTGTTTTTCTGTTGGTATTTTTCTCTGTTTCTTATGCATACTAACCCTAGTTGTTTTCATTTCCTTTCATTTCTGTATTTTTTTACTATACTTGACATGCCTATATGCCTATATTTAAATTTTATTTGAGTTTTTGATTCTATGCAGATAGATATTAATGTGCACCAATTCTTTACCGGGTACACAAATTGTCCCAGGGATAAACAGAAGTGGCCTCGAGTATTGAAATTGAAAGATTGGCCTCCTTCTAATTTATTTGAGGAAAGTTTACCTCGTCATTGTGCCGAGTTCATATCTTCCTTGCCATTTAAAGAATATACAAATCCTTTCAAAGGTGCTCTCAACCTTGCTGTGAAGCTACCTAATAATGTTCTAAAGCCAGACATGGGACCAAAAACATATATAGCTTATGGATTTCCTCAGGAGCTTGGACGGGGTGATTCAGTGACCAAGCTCCATTGTGATATGTCTGATGCAGTATGCTTCAATTCTCTGTGTCTTTCCTGGACTTTTTTTTCTAGATTGTGTTATGAATTTTTTTATGTTTATATTTTTATTTATTATTTGAGTATCATATTGAAAGGTGCATAATTGTAGGATGTATATGATGCCTTTGTACCTTGCATTATGAGCTGATAGTTGTGTAGTTTTAAGCACATCAAATCTTAAATTTATAGTCATTGATCTGTCTTTGAAACACTCATTTGATTATATATTTGATATATTTGATTTGAAGTGTCATTTACCTTGGTATTTTGGTAACTCATAATTTGAAAGTATTATTTTTTAGACTTATATGCACTGTCTTTCCTGATTAATTATTTGTTTGTACTTTATATGTTTTGCTTTGCGTCTTGAGTTCTTACTCTATTATGGGGAAAATTAAATTGTTTTGTTTTCTTTTACAATTTGGCTTTTAGGTAAATGTATTGACTCATATTGCTAAAGCAAAATTGGATCCTGCGAGTATGGGTGCAATTAAGAAATTGACACAAAAGCACCTTGAGCAAGACAAGAGGGAGCTACATGGTGATAATCAGGATGGGGAGACCAATGTTGACATGCTTGATAAATCGTCTTCTTCCATAAATGCTTCAGAGAGCACTGATGATGATGGCCAATCTTCTGGCTCAGAGGTCAAGGAGGTTGATGGGGATTCTTTATATGGTGCTCTTTGGGATATTTTTCGGAGAGAGGACGTACCTGCATTGCAGGAATATCTGAAGAAGCATTTCAGAGAGTTCAGGCATATTCATTGCTCTCCTTTAGAGGAGGTAAAGTTAGTTGATATGATTTTCTATTATCTGTTTGGATGCCACTTATTATTAATGAAACTTAGTTGCTACTTGTTATACTTCTGTACATTGTAATAAGTTGTATTGGTCCTTGGTTGTTCAGGGCTTCAGCAAATTGGTAAGTGCTGCCTAGCTTAAAAGGTTCCAGCACACTTTGTTAGGGGCAACTGTCCATAATAGATTGCATTTCCCTATAAATCATTGTCACACTTTCAGTTTTGCGAATAAGCTACATCAACAGAAAGTTATCTCCAGTTATCTGTTTACATTTTCCTTCATTATCTCTTGTTTTCTCAGCTAGTGATTGCTAACATCTGTTAGGTTCAGATTTTTTATTTTATTATGAAATTTACATGTCCCAAAGGATTGGGCTTGGCGAAGGATCAAGCTGGTAATAAATAATATTTGTGAGCAGTTAATTTTGAATATGTACTATCACGAGTAAGGAATTATGTTGATGCGAATAGCGGTATTGAAACATATGATATTTGTGGGCTTGGCTTCTTTATTTAGATAACTCGGCAGTCTGATGACCTTTCACTCCTTATGTATGTATCTTCTTGAATGACATCTCCTTTGGCAATGTAGGTTATTCACCCCATCCATGATCAGACCTTTTATCTAACCGTCCGGCATAAGAAAAAGCTAAAGGAGGAGTATGGTTCGTAGTGCTTATATTTTACTTGTGTTGTTTGGTTTGTGGAGTGTAGATCAATAGGCTTGTACCATTTTGTTAACAATTCAACACTGACTTGTATGTAGGAATTGAGCCTTGGACTTTTGTTCAGAAGCTAGGAGATGCTGTTTTCATTCCAGCTGGTTGCCCCCACCAAGTTAGGAATCTGAAGGTAAAATTTACGTACATAGTTGTTTTGTTTTATGTTTATTGAAGGCGTAAATTTTCCTTGTTTGCTAAGAAGTGTAGATGTTGATGTTATGAGTTTTACATAATAGATGAGAAAAAAGAAATCTAAATATGGTTAAAGATGATTGATAATGACTTGATGACTAACTATTATGCTACCAAGTTCCTGAAAGTTTGAGAATGTCCTCATAGTTATATTCTATTCAAAATTCTTATCACATTAATGCTAAATAATTGTCATTTGACAATAATGTGATATTAACTTGATACAAAAGACTAAATGCTAATTCCTAGGTAAAACATTATTACAACAACGTCCTAGGTAAAAAATACCTTCCATATTCTGTTATACTTCTTATTATAGAACATTATAATAGGAGATTGCCCAGTTAGTTATTATGCAATTACAGTATGTTTTTATTATTATCTGCGTGTGTCATTTATGTATAGTAGTTATTATGTATAGTAGTTATGAGTGTTTCTGCTTAGAATAAAGTACGAAGGACATACTAGAATTGGTTATATGGAAATTAATTAAGTGGTTATTGGGACTCAAAATCACGGGGAACCAGCATAACCCATCACTGTCAAGTGTGTTCCTGTTCTGTCTTTTCTTGTAACAGTCTTGTGTGTAAAAAATGTATATGTATTTGTGTGAATCTCTTCTCCAGAGGTTAGATCAATAATATTCCACTGTATTTCATACATAATTATACTTGCTACCAGTTTCTATCATATTCCCATTTAAACATTCCTAAGAGGGGGAGGGGTTTGGGAAAATGGTTCCTATGAATGTGGGCATGGAATTTAGATTGAGCCTAACTCAATTTGCAAAAAACTAGCTTATAAGTGAGAGATGCTTACCACATAAATACCTCGAGTTGCATGACAATTGTCGCCCAATGAATATAGCATAGCTTCTGATATCTTAGTTTTTAGGTTGGTCTTGACTCAAACCAATGAGTCATATAAGTTAACGGTTTGAGTGCATCTAAGTTCTTTTTGAAGACTGCATTTTTAAACCTTCAATTTCTTACAGGTTACCCAAGCCATTATCGCTAGCTCGCTTTAATGTTCTTGTTTATGCTTGAAAAATCTGTATGAACGTTAATGATATGCATCGTCATTTTTCAGTCATGCACCAAGGTTGCACTTGATTTTGTCTCTCCTGAAAACGTTGGTGAGTGCTTCCGTTTGACAGAGGAATTCCGCAAACTTCCAGTAAATCACAGGTCCATAGAGGACAAATTGGAGGTATGCCAGACTATTATTTAATTCTTCTGTTTATACGCTTACCAAAGCAATTAAGCTTGATTAGAAGCTTTCACTTAGACCTATTGTTGGCACTGTCATGTTGCAATTGGCCAAATCTGAACACTTCCATTGGTTGAACTGGTTCAAGCATATTATTCACATTTGTTTGAATTGATCATTTTTTACCATCTAGATTCTAGACTACACAGTGCTATTTAATTCACTAGTAATTATAATGTAACATTAATTTCTGAAAAAATGATGGGAATAGGAAAAAAATGGTTATGCGTAGTTAGTAGACAACTTAACTTTTTATCGAATGTTTCTTGGAAAAGTCATCAATAGCTCTAGTGAAGAGTTTTTGTTTTATATTTTATATTTTATATTTTTCTATCTATTAGTATTGTAGTTTTTATGCAATGACAAGGTTCTAATATTAACTATTTATACTTGTTGAATGTTTGGCAGTTTTGAGTGTAAAGCTATTTCAACAAACTATGTTACCGTGTCACACCGTTATGTCATATCAATCGATTCTTTATGGTATTTTTTGTAAAGTTTGTTCCTAATTGCTGCTTCTTTTGGTGACAGGTGAAGAAAATGATTATATACACTATGGTTGATGTGGTCAAAACATTGGAGAAAGCATTGGTATGATGGTGTGTACATACAAGGCCAGGTTTATTGGTAGAAGCTAATATTAGCATTGTATTATAAAACTTTTGAATGCATACATGATAAGATTCTAAGCTGCCCTTGATGTGGTATGTTTCGTGAAATGTTATGCTGATTTGAATTTGTGACCATGATTGTTTTGGCCTCAAGAATTACCAAGTCAGTGAAATGAACTATATTCAGTGAAACCATTATCTTGATTGTTTTTGCCACCTAAAAGTATTATTTAAGCCTCAAGTCAATTGCATGGTTAAAAAAACTGTTGTTGGGGAAAAATGCTACAACACTTGAACAGTGAAGGCTGTGTTTAGAACTCCAATGCATATGTTTCCACACCAACTTTAAGTTTGATTTGCTCCCATTAATCAATGTATATTGGATACAAGATGGTATACTAATGAATTTTCTTCGGATACTTTGAAAAAGTGATTTGCACAAGCACACTAAATATATCTTTTGATAGTAGTTTACGGATAAATATTTTCTGCGCTTCACTCAAGCATTAGGAAAAAAAGTCGATGATTAAAAATTTGAAACGACGTATAATTGACCAACAATGGCCGAATTCCTGTCATTGCTGGTGTTCATAGATCATGTATTTATAATAGCAGATGCATCACTTCACACAATGAAACAACACATTCTAATCAAATCTATGAAGGGATACAACCATTGAAACCCAGCAAGCACACAACACATGCTAACAATGAAACACCAAATCATTGTGGTTTCAAAATGTATCTTTGGATGAAGATTATATCAATGAGGGATCACGCTAATCTGCCATAGTCTAACGTGTTTATGTTCAATGTCACCTTCTTCATTCAGTAACCTTGGTGTTCAATGATTAGTTAATATCTTCGTTGATTTACATCAATAACAAACAGCCATAAAATATATCTTAAAGGCCGTGCAACTTGTCTTTATATTGGCACCTTTGCTAAGCTTTTCCTAGTACAACACTAAACTCGATTAAACATTTTTTGTGATAAAAGTGTCTAAATAAATAAATTGGAGTCATATTATAAAAAAAAAAGCAAAAACGCTAGAAGGAGGGGTTGAACCTCCGACCTTGTGGTTAACAGCCACACGCTCTAACCAACTGAGCTATTCCAGCTTTTGTTGTTAGAGAATTGTTTCGAAAGAAATTTAAACTAATGGAACTATAATTGCTAGAACAATATGCGACATAACTTGTGTACGATTTTTCAAAGCAAATCATAGTTTAGCATTAAATATGAGAAGAAATTAATGAGAGGGTTATGGTTTAACTAAAAATTGGGAGTTTAAGCAAATTCTGAGCGGTAGTGTAAGAAAAACAAGAATGGTTGTATCGTAGTAGTGTGTTTGACTAAAGAAATAAATAATGATTTTCTAAAATAAATAACAGCTCGTGTTAACGACTGTCTTTTAGTGAATTGGTTAATGATTTAAAAAAGAAAACAATTGTTGAATTTTACGTAGAAAAAAATTACTTTTTGATATTTCAATAAGTTAAATACAACAATTGAAAATCAACGACTGTCTTGGAATCTGAAATAGCATACTGCTTGTGCATCCATATCCTTAATTACCTTTCTTTCTTTTATCCTTCAATCTACATAGCCTATCTCATCCTTATTATCTTTTGATGGATGTAATTTTTTTTTTTAAAAAAAAAAGTCATGATAATTTTGTATTGAAAAAATAAATTTGTAAGCTTTTAAGGTTTTGAATTCACAATTCTCAAAATGTGCTAGCACTTCCCTCTAAAAAACGAAGGGGGATTAAAAATAGTTCTCTTTGATTTTTATTATTAAGTTTAGTCTGGTTTTTGGCTTGGGACCCAAATTTCTTCTTTAAGAAAAACTAAAATAGAAAAAAAAATTAGAAGCATTCTAAGTTGAATTTTGTGGCAACTCATCATTCTGAGATCAACATGCACCGCACTACACTAAACGTCTAAACGTAACTCATCATTCTCTATATTTTCTACTTTCATTTGTTTTTGTGCATGCATGATTTCATTTGTTTACTAATTATTTTGATTTTCTCTATATCATTTTTTTATTCAATTTTGAGTTATGAGCTCAAGTATGTAGTAAAACAATTTGTTATCAAGTGATGGATTTTGTCCAACGTTTAAAGGAAATATGAAGGAAGATGAATGTGGCTCTTCTGTTGACATGTGTGTGAGATGAAAGACAATGATGCAGTGGGACTGGGGAATGAGGTTGAACCAATTCAAACAATGGGAGTATTGAGTTATTTATTTATGCGTTTGTATGCTTCCTTTACCTAAAAGTTTGTATTATTTTTTTATTATTGTTTGCAGATTAAGATTGTGAGAAGAAGTCTAATTTTGAAGTTAGTCTTGGGCTCTTGGCGGTTATCAAGGTTATACTTTCTTTTATAGAGGTTTCTTTTAATCCTTTTAATGGTGCTTGAATGATGTTACTTAGATTAAGTGTGAATCTATAATTGTGGATTTAGACAAATTTCATCAACATTTTTTTTTTAAGAAGCTAAATTAGCCCATCCTAATTGATACCGGAGACAATCGAATTTGAGACCTTGAGGAAGAGCACACTCTCATGTCCCAAGCTAATACAACCAGACCAACCCAAGTGGGTTGATTTCATCAACATTTCTATCTTTTCACTTCGTGGAAAAAGAAAAAGTGATACAATTCTAAATCTTTTTTAGTGTACTTATGTCTTAAATAGCTTAATTCATCAAAGCTATTTCATTCTTTATTTTTCTTTCTAAAATTGACGTGAACTCATACGCATATGCTTTATTTCATAGGGTACCCTATTTCTTATTGAGTGTGAGGTCGTCGGCTTAAGTGCTTTGAAACTACAGATATTTGGGCATTTGATATTTTTGTGTATAATTCCGGAGAAACCATTGGTAAATCAATTTAAAAAGATATGTAATTTTGTAAAAGATAAAAGAAATTTTAATATGGGGATTTCATTATTATTATTATTCAACAGTAGAACCATATTCCTTTCCAACTTGTTTAAAAAGCAAATTTATGCAAGGTGTGGGATTCGAACCTCGGCCACCACCAAAAAAAGAAGAAAGCAAATTAAAGCGTGCACATTTTGTCAGGTTCAAATTTCTAACTTAGCTAAAATAAATTGTATGTAATACACAATATTCTACAACAAGGTATCATACGGTTTATCTAATAAATCTTTTATTTATTTGTTTTTAGAGCCAGGAGTCGCATGAATGTTTGTTATTAAAATACTCCCTCCTCCTTTATAAGTTGTTTAGAAGAAAAATGATTTTTCTTAAATTATAAATAATTTTACAATACTAATGAAATATTAATGCTATTTTTCTTTATATTTTTAATCATTCATTAATCCATCTTCTTCAATTCTTTAATTTATTTTTCTAATACCATTAGCGAAGGGTAATTTTATAAAATAACTCAATTTTTTTTATACAAAATTAATCATATTTCTTAATTTATATGAAATTATAAAAACTGTTTATAATTTAAAACCGAACAGTGTGATAGTGAGATGTTTGTTTGCAACTATGTCAATGAATTTTCAATGCATTGATTTAATTTAATCCATTGTTTTGACTCCCATTGTACCGGTTGAATAAATCATTTCATCTCCTACTGCAAAATGGTTTTACTAAGCTTGCCACTTGGAAATTTTTTAGCAATATTCTATGGATGGAAGCATTCAAAGTTTGAGTGTTTTCTTTCTGCAAGAGGTTTCAACTATTTTTTTTTTTTGCTTATATTTCATAGTAAATTATAACTAAAATTGTAACTGAAAGTATGATGTATGTGGTTTGAAATCAAGTCCACACATATCAATTTTTCAACTATCTTTTTGCTTATATTTCATAGTAAATTAGTACCTTGCAATTTTGGTTAGTGGTTAGATATAGTGTCTGTTTTTTGTCATTTGAATTAACTAGCTAATGACATTGAACACGTAAAAGCCTAATTCTGATCTACAACTACAAGACAACACATACCTCAGATTAAATAAAAATCCAACAGAAATAACTCCAAGCAACCTTTATCATCATTCAAAGAGTGAACGAAACAAACACATTGTTATTGTACAAGGCATAGACAAAGAGCGACAAGGAATTATGTAAACCCCTGACCCAGCCACTGCATGCCGCTTCTACTTACGGTTACTATCTCTTCTTTTCTTGTGCCCCTGTCAAACCATGTGTCAATCTTTAGCTTCCACACTGCAAAAGAAACGTTCGCCAGTACAAACTGCAAGCCACCACATCAGATACCGTTCAAAAAGATCACTAACCCGCAAGTCCCCTTCAAAGCATCACATTAGGCTTGTGTGGTTTGGTTCCATGGTTCTCGCAGTCCACACTGGAGACAATCACATTCTAAAAGTTCTCATTCCTGGTGTTTTTGGTTTATTTAACACTATTAACGGCATAATAAATCTCATTGCAGATTACATTAAAAATATTCCTTTGGCATAATAAATCGAGTAGTGGCTCACTCTAATCATTTCTTCAATCAAATGATTATCACATTTCCCCAGCTAATTACCATAATTGCAAAAATCAATTAAATTTTGAAAATTCTATCACGAAAATTAAGGCGATAAACAAAAGTAGAAATTCAAACAGTGGCAGAACAACTAAAACACACAGCAAGTTTTGAAATAAATATCTCATATGCTCTCGAGTATAACACACACAGTACGAATGAAATGAATAAAATGCACGAGGCAATACCTTTCCAATACGTGCAGAACTTGAGAAGTCGAGCTCATAAGGATTGAGTTCCCAATCACACTTGTTAGGCAACAGTGGCGGAACCTCCCTGAATTCATAATGACTTCTGTTTTGGCCCTGCATCACTGTCAAACTTAGAAATCATTGACTGAATGAAGAGAGAAATAAAGAGATTCAAAACAAGCGATAAAAAAACTTTACATAAGGCAAGCCTCCAAGTGATTTTCAAGTATGACTTGCCTCTGTCGAATGTTCTTCAAGTCATTTCCTCATTATCTCCTCAAGAGGCTCATTTAACATTTGTTCCTTTATGTAATGCCCATAACCCTGTAAATAAAACATAACAAAATCTGCAGTCAATAAATTCACAGTGGTGCAATAAATAATAATACATCTTCTAAAATTAATGTGTGTACCTCATGCAAAACTAGTGGTATAGCATTTGAGTCAGCTTGCAATTTACTCCCACTTAGTTCCTGCAAAGAACAACTTCCTTAGCTATTGTAGAGCATCTATTTAGAATTAATCACGACATTAGGACTTCAAAGGAGATTGAGAGTTGAATCATGTACTTTGTACTTAGTGCCAATTGTACTCTTTGTTATCTACTTATCTTATCTTGCAGGAACAAAATTCTGATTTAATCAAAAGTAGTTTTAATTTTAACTTGCCTTGTTTTGTGCTGCTTGAATTTCAATGTGCCTTGCCCAGTTAGCAAACTTCAATGCATTATGTGTCATGCCTTGCCCATTTAGCAGACTTCAATGCATTATGTGTCTCTTCACTGCTACTTGATGAAGACGTTACTATGCAAATGAGCTGCAATTAAATAACAACAAAATTATCATAATCTCTTATTTATATAGAATTTCTACCACAAATTTGTATTATGAAATTTATTTTTCACAAATTAATATGTGAAGACAAATATCTACACATGGAAGCCTTACAGATACACGTCTATGCTTACAGTAGACTGGCTAAATGACCTTAAAAATGGGATGAGGTTGACCTCAAAAATTATTAGTAAGGCTGAAATGGCTAAATAACAATTGAGTATTCCAAATCTATCCAAACCAAGTTTTGATGCTCAACTCCCGTTAGTAGAAAGACAAAAAGGGATGAGGATAATTGGGCAAACTAAGAAGAAAACATTTAAATAAAAGATTTCATAGCAGACAAGCGAGTTTTGTATTCGACGGTCAATCGGGAGGAAAACCATTCCAGTTCTATGATGTTAACTCCGAAGTTGTTTATGGAAGATTACGGTGGTTGGAATAAGCATTTGCTGACACTTAAATTTAATATGCGACAACATAAACCATGTTAGCGTAAGTAAAGTATCGTAAGCTCTGTTATACAAAACAGAAGATTTGTAGAAGTGAAGTAAAAACACCTTATGTGATTTGGTTAAAGAGGTAGTAAGGTATGTGGACCTAGTGTCCAAAAGTACATTCTGACCTTACGTATCACACCGCTAATATGAGCGATCTGTGAGACACCATTGCATCAGTTTGTACATGAATTTCACTCTATATTCAAAACTCAGCATGACCTTAACAACAAAAAATGCCGATCTGATAGTACGTAGGTGTAAAAATTACAACAAACTCACACCAGCATCTGCACTAAATGTGACAACACCGAAATTTTAGTGCAATCCAAACTGAGTCAATGTAATTGAATATAAATTTGAATTTCATATGTAAAAGGAAACTCAATGATAAATTAGAGGATACTTCTAAATTGGAAACAATAAAACAACCAAATATTCAGCGATAAAACATACGAGGACTTGGTCAAACTCAATCTACTCTAGCAGGTCCAACACCCTGTGATACTCACCTAGCAGTCAATAAAGTACAGGTTGAGCAAACTCACATCATACTGTCAAATTATATGATTTAGTCAATGCTTAATTAGAACATGATGGAACTATCTAGATTTTTTCTGGTTCAACGAGTTCAACGACAACGCAAAAGAATCTCCATATTTTCAATTGAAATTGTTCTGAAATTAGGCTTGTTAAACTGATGGCTGTTGTTCTTGTAAAATTGAGTAACGGTTGTACTTGTAAAAGGGTTTATAACTTCAAATTGAATTAATGAAATGATGTTGTTCTATCATTAACCATATTTCGGTTCAAATCATTAACCTTTAAATCTTTCGTAATAGTTTTTCTGTTGATACTACCCTTCATTATTGAACGTTTTATTAACCTTTATGCTTCATACATGAACATTTTATTAAGCTAAAGAACATCAATTAATAACATAAAGAGGAAGGATCTACCGAATGAAAAACATTTTCTCGGTAACATGAATTTTTATCATACAACCAAAATCTCTATAAAAATGTACATTTTTTCCTCTGAGGGCCGACAATATAACTCCTCTTTCAAGTTCTTTATTTGATCCGTGTGGTAATTTTATTTTATTTTGGCAAAGTAATTTTCAATACACTGCTTTGCTAGAGAAAACTTTAGCTTCGTGACAACGGATAGAGATACTTCTTCCGTGGGTGCTGTCAAATCTTGAGGTCCTCCATCACTACCGTCCTCCCCTTTCTCAGTTGCCTACTAGTAAATTTAAAATTGCATGGCTAAAACTGTTTAAGACAAACTCCTGCCATAATGTATTTAAACACATTGATTAATGATCACCCCTCTATGCATGGTCAAACACTTAGCTTCAAGTCCCCTTAAATAACCCAACTGAAAAGTATGGCAAAAGAACCCCATTTAATTTAGTTTGAAAAAAGTGGTACAATTTGGTCTAGCATAATGACTACCATTGATTTCCTCATGAATATTTGATCATAGAGAAGGCAATTTTGCTCAACACTGGCATATGCTTAGAAGTTATGTATATTCTATTCCTCTTGCCCTCTCCCAAACCCAAAAATAAAGAGCAATGAAGGACAGACATGCCTTTGATGTAAAGTGATCACTTAGGAACAATAGCCTAGACTTAATTACATTGTGGTTTATTATAAAAATATATAAATACATTGTGGTTAGAAAGGGAACTCATTTAGGGGATAATTAGAAGTTGAATGAAAATTACCACATTCTTGCTGCTGGCGGAAATCACAGACTCAAGTTCACTACATGAGTTGGTTGCATCAACAAATTTACCATCTTCAAGTTGCTTCTTGATCCTCAAAGCTATCCTGATCTCCAAAATGCATTTGTTAGATTAAAGAGACAATGACCATTCTATATATTAAACTTTTTGCCTTAACATTTTCTAATTTAGAAGATGAGAAACATGTTTACCTGTTTGATTTTTCCAGTCCATTATCAGTCTTGAGAGGTCTTTGAGGAGAGGAACCCACAAGAACTGCAAATTCGGATCAAGTATTAAATATGTAAAAGTTCAAATGGTTTTAAATTGAGATCTGCAACCACAATTGCCGCTGCATCATAATGGGTTTAGAGGTATCCGCAACAACACCGTAACTGCAGTTGCCGCCACAATTGTATGTTTTTTACCGTGATATAAAGGTTCGCAGCGAACTGCAACTTCAATTTAAAACCACCGGTCAACAAAATAAACTTGTTGGCAACACAATTCTATTACACACCACAAAATTTTCTGGCGAAATCCAACTGTCTCGTAATGCCACACATACGTAAGATCCCCAACATCAGAAATTATCCTTAATTTATTTTCTTCTAAAAATATTTTACAAAAGGATCCATCATTTCCTAACTAACAAAGAAAACAACAATTTAGCTAATCCCATTCATATAAGTCATAATAGCTTTCAATAACCATTAATTGAATAAAGACTAATCTGAGATCTGACAGAATTTCATCTCCAAGTGTAAGCTTCATTTTTTTGTTTTCAATAGCTTAAAAAGAAGATAATCCAAGAGTCACAACAAATTTGCCACCATAAGACTGCCACTATGAACAGAGGACTCTTTTGAAGTTTTCATCATTATCAAACGACTCAATTCACAACGTGGTTAAATAAGTGGCTGGTTCCTCGTCTGTTTTCACAAAAAAGGTTATCATCTTCCACAAAACTGTATCATGTTCGAACTGGATTGCGCTACATTATTAATACATGACACTATATAAAGCAAAAACTGTATTGCATGGAACTCTTTTGTTTATCATCAGTTTCAATGAATCCCTTGTGATTGTATACATTTGATATATTCAATAGCTTTAAGTGCCCTATTTGACTTGTTGACTTGCTTTGTAAACAAAGTAAGCAGTAGAGACCAAAGTTGAAAAAACTAAAAAATTAACACTTATAGTCTTCGTATTTGACATTGACATTGTTAATGTACTGCAAACATTGTAAATTAGTATTCTGCCACATGTTTTCCATTATGAACATGTCTAATCTGCTTCTTACTCCTTGCACATACCCAAAATATGAATAATCAAAGAGAGTAAAATAACAAAAAGTGGTTTGAGAGAGAGAGAGACCACAAAGCATTTAGGGCCAACACTCTTAGATGCAAATTGTACCAAGTTTATCCAAAAAGAAAAGGCCACACATATTAAAAAATGATTAATCACACAATCAAAGCCAAATTGAATAAATAAGTACAAATTACGACAGCTAAAAAGGGTAATTGATATCATTCATGAGATTTTTTACTTAGTTTAAAAAAAAATTAGGAAGTGAAATGATGAGAAAGTAAAAAAGATATTAGGGGAGGGATTTTAAAATTATTTTAGTGTTTTACCTTTAAACTTAATTAAATAAGGATAATAAAATAACGAAATAATAACGATGTAATCAATAACAACACAATGTAGACGATGAAATAATGAATTAATAATAGGGTTGTTACAAGTAGTAATAAAAGTTGTTACAAGGAATCTTTCAAAAAAAAGTTGTTACAAGAAAAAGTTGTTAATAATATGAAATAAAAATTGTTACAAATATAATATAACCTAATAATAATAAAAAAATTACAAGATAATATAACATATAACCTAATAATAATAATAATAATAATTGTTACAGGATAATATAACATAATAATAATAAATGTTGTTATAAGGATAATATTGAGATTTTAAATTAATCTAAGGATAATTTTGGCAGTGCAATAAAATTTGCTCCCTCCTCTCCCCCTCCCCTTCAAAACTCTCGAACCAAACGGACCCTAAACTGATTCATGCATGCATTCAATTTAAATTTGGCAACTCACAAACTCCAAATTGATCTCTTGATTTCTGGAATACATCAAGTTTCAACGGTTTGGTCATAATATCAGCTACTTGATTGCTTGTGTTACAATGGACCATAGATGATAACATCAACTTTCTAAAGATGATTGCTCAATCCGGTTCCACAAAACTGCGGCAATTTATGAGAAGAGGGTTGTTAATTGTATATAACAACCAAACTTATACGGTATAATATTCCACATCAATTGAGTTTGCTCAAAAAATACAAAAAAATGGAAAATTGTGTAGCAAAGTAGAATACATTTTTGGTTGTCAAAACAAATGTGCATAAATCAATTCTCTTATGAGAAGCACGCTTTTATAGTCTATTTTTGAGCATATAAGAGGTGCATTGAGAGATCATTTCTCAAAATTATTTATATATTTTCTGATTATGAGTTTGAATTTTTCCATAAAAAAAACTTTAATGGACCTTGACTATTCTTCTCTTTGGGCTTTTTCTGTTTCAAAAATCTCTTTAGACAGAAAATGTACATTGATTAAAGTACGCAATTTACCTAATGAAAATCGCCTATATTTAACTAAAAGTTGAAGTCGTTAGTTTTTCTTTATCATATCTAAAAAAACTAAGATTTACGATATAATTAGTTACAATTAGGGGTGGGCAAACTTAACCAATAACCGAACCGAACCATATCAAAATTAACTGAACCATTTCACAAATTTTTGAACTGAACCATTATTTTGAAAACAGTTAATTAACCGAACTGAACCATTAATAACCACAGTTATCGAAACCGATCCGAACCGAACCATAACCATATAACACAATTACACAACACCTCTTATTAATAAAGGATGCAGGATGTCATATGTTTTGCTTCAAGTGCTGACACAAAGCTTATGATTTCATGTGTTTTGCTTCAAGTGTTGATTTCAGTTTGAGTTTTTATACTGTTTTTCAGGATGCAGGATGTCTCTTTTTCTCTAGTTTTATTTGGTTAAATCATTTTAAAAAAACACCAACATATGTGTCAACAAATAACATTTTGTGGTATGTCCTGCTATGAATTATGATGTAAGGTAAGTGAAGCTTGTAGCTTCATGCTTTTCTGCAGAAGGTAGTTGA
>Ga0228710_1000123_pt1 | contig 68716 bp, 39 predicted proteins | sample MedpolnodulmetaG_FD_177995 | JGI IMG/M metagenome (GOLD analysis project Ga0228710, IMG submission 177995) | Root nodule microbial communities from Medicago polymorpha collected in Santa Monica, California, United States - pink nodules | ecosystem: Host-associated > Plants > Roots > Nodule...
AATACAAGACTTATAAAAAAAAAAAAAAAGTTAAATCAAGTTTTACTAGTTTCATGTTTTACTACTTCATTAGTTTGGATGATCCGCTCAATCTAATAATCAAAACCAACCCATATTTTATCGAACCTGTTCAAATTTAGGTCCAGCATGGGTTCGGATAATAGATTTACGATTTCTGAATCCAACCCCGTCAGAAAAATTGTTAATTTTTTTATTTTTGATTATGTAGTTTCTTTGTCTTAATATTAAAGTAAATTTACAATTTTGAATAGTGAAACTTAGTCTACATATTAAAATTTTTGTGAAATAGAATGTGATTGAATTATATATTCTTTTTTATTTTTCGTTTAAAAGTTATGTTTAATCTCTTGTTGGCCCAACCTAACTCAATCCATTCATCATAGGATTGATTTAACTCGGGGATTGACATTATAAAATACAAGTATTTTATCTAATTCAAATAAATTAAATTTAATTGGGTCGGGTAATTAGGGATGGGAATAGGCTAGGTTGACCTACAGGGGCCTACGGCCTAGCCTACGACAAGCAGGCCAAATTTTTTTTCTTAAATAGGGAAGACCTAGGCGTTTTTAAAAGCTTATTTAGCTTAAAAGGCCGGGCCGCAAGCTATTACAAAAGCCTTGTAGGCCTATTAGACCGACTTACTTATGTAAATATGAATAATATTATTGATATTATATTATATACTCTACTTTGAATTAAATTATAAATTTGTCAACTTTTAAAGTAATTTAAGCTTATTAGTTTATATTATTTTTTCGCATATTTAAATATATTATTATAAATTAGAATTGAAATATGATATAATATATCGTAAAGTTCTCTAAAACTTCTGTTAAATATTAAAACAGAGTTTAATATCATTGATCTGTTATCTCGCTAGTCTATTTAACCTTGAATCACACTACTTATTTAAAGATGTTCATATGAAATAGGCTTTTGAACATGCTAGCAGGCCTAATCAGGCTTTCATAAGGCAAGACTCAGGCCTAAAAAGTAAGCTTACGACAGGCCGCAGACCAAGCTTAGGCCTTACAAAAATTTGACAAACTAAGCTTAGGCCTTGCAAAGCCTAACTCAACCTAACCTATTCTCATCCCTACGGTAATGGATTTGGTCAAAATCAGTCCACTCGAACGTGAAAACACCCCTAAATGTAGATTAGAAGATTTTCCCTTCGATAAACTATTTGCCATCCTAAAATGTTCATGCGGCAACACTTGCATATGAATTGGAGAGGTAAATGTCAATTGTCAACTCATCCACTTTGTATAAATCCACTTAGATAATTGTACATCTACAGATTTATGCCACACCAATAAAAAAAACTTACCACATTACCATTGTTTTAAAAATTTGAGTCGAGAGACAAAAAATTTGATTTGAAAAAGGAGGATCAATTCGATAAACCGATAAAAATATGAAGACCAAAACTGCAATTGATGTCACATTTGTTGCATAGAGAGTAAAAACAATTACCAGCCTTATAGATTACATCAACATAAATTTTTTCCCCTTCATTTTGATTCACTAGGAATCCAAATAAATATATGTTTGCGCATAGTACATGTGCATGTTAGCATGGTTATGAGACTCCTCTTCACAAAGGCTCCAAGAACAAACTAGCTTTAGGATACAAGCCAACATCTTTGAGAGTCATTCTCATTTGATCAACACCATAAACCCTTCTAGGAAAATTTGATATGAGTCTGTAGTTCCCAATTCCAGACAAACCTAATGAATCGATATATGAGAAAATTGACTGAATTTTGTCTGTGCATAGGAAAGTATGTTCTCTTCTTTCTCCATTTGGAAACCTTATCAGTATCTGCAACAAAAAGTTTGACAAACATATATACTCAAGCTCACACAAGTTCATAATTTTTTACATGTTTCTTTGTTGTGCAAGACTAAAATTTATTACCTGTGCAACTTGAGTCGTGTTCCCCCTACTTGTGATTCCCTTGCCATTCTTTTCACTAGTGGATCCATTTCCTTTGTTATTCTCACGAAATTTACTAACATTGACAGGGTTGTTCCTTAACTTCTCATAATTTCTAGTGTTTTGAGTTTCCACTGGTTTATGAGCTCTCTCTCTTGAAGGTAAACTTTTGATCCTTTCTTTTTCCTATATTTAACTAGGATTGTTAGTTTATTATTGTTTAGGAATAAAATAACAAAAAACAAGTATATTTAGTTTGAGCTTGGAGAATCCTAAGTTTTTTGCAATCATGCATCTGGAGCTACATCCAATACATTTCAAGTTTCAATTGCATATTTTGATTTTTCGCTATTGAGTTGAAAAATGAGCGGTCTTATCTTGATCGGACGGCCTGTGATGCATGGATGCACCAGAATTCCTAACCAAGATAAATTCATATTAGAAGTATACACATTGAACTACCTTGTCTATTTTCAAAGCCTCAAGATATGCAGCATCTTGTTCTTCTCTGAGTTTACGATCAGCTCGGATCTTTTCATCTCGCTTAGCTTTATCACTTCTAAAAGCCAGCCCTTGTTCTTCCAATGTTGTTTGTAGAATCTCAACTAGCTCTGTTGGTGAGAGTGGTCCCTCTAGCTGAACACACACACACACACACACACACACACACAAATACAGATTAAAGAGAGACATGGATGAGTGTTACATTTTCCATTTCAAATATATAGTAAACTTTGACTTTAAATATTTGGTGGTTGCGAGAAGTGATAGGGTCGGAGAAAATTCTCTGGCTACATTACAATACCCCGCGCCTTAATACCTTATTATATTTTTATGTTGGACCTAATTCATCCGTAGAAAACCAACTTATAAGGTCTATGTGTCACTTTTCTTAACTATTTTCAATGTGGGACTTTGATTTTTTCTAATAAAAATAACAAATTGCATTAGAAACATCTAAACAATAACAAACTATATACATCCATTTCTTGAAAAAATCTTGCATATTAAATTCATAACAAAAATAAAAGGCATTTGTGTGAGAGTAAGTAATCAAACCTAAAAATTCAACCAACCTGTTGCAACACAATCATGCTATCATTAGGAGCAGGACTTATGACAACACAACAAGGAAAGCTAGTAGGCCTTAGTTTTGAAACCATTTGCAAACCCTCTCCTCTATCTGTAAGTGCACCCCAACAAACAAAATTCACATCAAGAAACTGAATCACTAGCTCCGAACACAGAGTTTCCTTGCAGAACACGTTTGCAAAAGGGTGGTCTACTGAATGAAGATAGATGAACACAAATTTTTGATCTTGTTCTGCTAACTTCATAGCTTCGTTGAAACGACAAGCATAAAAGAAGGGATGTTTGTTGCCATATTGTTGCTCAAAATTATCATGAAAAGCCCATTCTTCTGGAGCTGCTAAGGAATTTTGAGGTTGTGGAGGGTCTAAAAATTGTAGTGGAAAGTTTTCATTTTGATTTCTTCTTCTTCTTCTTCCTATTCCTACAAAGGTCATTATGCTTCGAGGAAGGCTTGTCATTCGGCGAACTATCCTATGATCTCTTACAGTTGATGACATTTGTTCACAATGATATATCAGATGAAATATTTCTACCTAGAAGCAATTATTTCAATTTATGTGTTCTAATGTAACATAATTATGATGTGAAGATTTAGAGTCTCAAAGAAGTGTGTGACTATAAAAAAATCAAGGGAATCGAGATTATCATTTAATGTTTTTCTTTGATAATTTATTTCTATGGAACATATGCAAGAGGATTGTAGGTATATTGAAATGTCACTTCTTTTGTCTTATCTTTCTTTGAGAAAGTATAAAGAAGATTCTTTGCTTAAGGCTAAATCTTCCGTTCATCTTTCAAGTTCTACTTCAACACTAGATATTACTTTACTTTATGAGTAAGACCATTAGGGAGGGAGTACTCATGTACATATATGCTGGGATATGGTGAATATGGCATCAAATTTTTTTATTTTCGTTTTTCTCTTTGTTCTTTTCATTTTTGTTACCATGATATTGGTACGAAGTTTCTACCATGTTTGGTAGTGACTAATCTCTGTCGGAGAATATGTAGGATATATAAAGTGAATTCATCCTTTTTAACCGGACTTTTCTATACACATGAACTAGAAAACAAACTCTTGATCAAATGTTTAAGGGACTAAAATCCCTTACTTGAACCAATCTATTGTTGGTTCTCTTTGTTCTTCTTTAACTATTCCGCAATTAAAGTAGAAGAAAGAAGAACATATTTATATGCCAAATGATAACTGAACTTTGCTTTCTTTTTTGTGAAGACTATTTTGGAACGACCAAACCCAATTGTTTTTAGTATGGGTTTGAAATAAAAGATGTGTTTGATATATTAAAAAAAAAAAGTGACAATTTCAGTTGTACCGTGTTTAATTGTAAAATTAATTTTAAATACATGTAAAATTGTTTTAGATATGAATGGTCTGTAAGGTCTAACTCAACTAACAATGCCGATTTACTAAACTGAACACCTTCATCCAGATTCATATCTTATACCTCACAATTGTGTTTGTGAGTACTTGTCACTTCATCTAAAATCAAATAAGTATGTAAATAAGTTCAAAATAAAAAATAAAAATTGAAAAATATATATTCAATGACTTGGATTAAAAATTGAAAAATAATTATATGGTTAACAACAAAAAATGAAACATGTAACAAGTTCATCTTCCTCTTCACGATACAACACTCCCTCTTCCTCTCACCACTGCTAGCCGTTGTCATCCCTCTTTGTCTATCCCAATGTTGATTGATGTCATCCTAGTGTCAACATCAAGAGCAAAACATTCAAAGAAAAATGACGAAAGCATTAGAATGAAGAGAAATTGAAAGAGAGTATAAGAATGGGTTGCAGTGCGAGACGATGCAAAGCGTGGCGACGAAGAGGAGAACATGGAGCAGAAGGGTTCGTTTGATTAGTGTGGAAAAGATGCAAAAACCTTTTTTTTATCAAACAATTATTGATTATTCAATTTTTAATCTCATTTCTTGAATTTTGTTGCCACATGTCCCATGATGAACATGACTAATTGCCTGTTTGGTTTAGCGGTCTATGGCCCAAACGCGCGTCTCAAAGACAACTAACTGTAAAAAAGTAGAAGTTGAAAAACATAGCATCCACGGTAACGTGGTTTTCTACCGCGATTTTGTGTAAGACAGCGTCATACCAAACACAATATAAATGGAGGATGCACTAAATTGAGGAGATCTTAGCTTTGACTAACATACCAATATTAAAAAGAGAGGGCAGATCAAACTACTCAAGCCTGATGGTGAAGAAAACGAAATTGCTTAAATGTATTTTTCATCTCTTATTTTTATTTATTTATAATTTTAGTTCTCTAACTTTTAAATAAGAATCGATAGTTTATCAAGTTTTAATTATTCACAAAATTTCTCCATAAATAAATTTAAACTTACTTTTGATGATGACATGTTAATTAATATTGAACTGACAAATCACTACATGATATTTATAAATAAATAAATAAACCAGCTAGGTCATTGGACAATGCATATTTTTTTGGGAAATATGTTATTTTACAATTTCACTTTTTTTTTTATGTTATGTTTTGTTATTTAAAACAATAATTTAATATAATGGAAAATAAAATAAGATTATAAGTTTTAATCCACGCCACCCTATAATTTGTTAGTTTATTATTCAACTTGTAATATCAACAAAAATAATCCTAAACTTTAATGGTGGAGAGAATTTCTGAAGTTTTAAAAATTGAGGACTAATATTAAGATATAGAAATTGTGGCACTAAAACCGCTCAACCAAAACAGAGAAATAAATATGCATCTATCATAGGGTTTTTGCTAGCAAATGTTTTAAAGACATTGGTTAAGGAACTCATAAAAAAATTATCTTAAAAATACAAGTCAAACATATATAAAAGTCATAACTAAATTTTAAATATAAAAGTTACTACTTTTGGATGCTTAAAAAATGTTCCAAAAACACTTGTTAGCAATTTTTTTTTAATAGAACTTGTTAGCATTTTCTTTAACTTAAGCTAAACCAAATAATGTGGAGTAATTTAGTAGAATACTTGAATGAAAAAGAGAGGGGTGGGTATTGTTTTGTAGGGTGCTTTAATAGTTGAATTTGCAACACATAGTTGGATAAACAATACCAAAATTATCATAGTTGGATTAACAATTCTCAAAATGAGGAGCCTATATGAATGAGTGTTGCTAACACATATCATTTTTTATTTATTATCCATAAAATTTTCAAACATTATAATAAGTCAGGTCATGCGACAATGATTGATAATCTACTTGCTTTCATCATAATTAATATGAAAGCTTATAAATTTATTAGCCCTCAAATCCTTTACCTATTTCTTTCAAGACATCATTACTTGTGGCTTTACTTTGTCAAATGTGTTGACAGAAGGTCTCTCTAGTGCTATTGGCACTTAATTAGTTTTCAGCAGGCCAGAGAAATTTTGAAGGAACATTTACTAGTAGGGTTGGTGTATTTCCTCTTCCTCTTGCTATTGCCTTTTGCAATTTTGTGAACGAATTAGTAATCAAACCGAAATATATGGTATCTTTTGCTTATGTAGCTCTCTAGTCTCTACCAATATTGAATAATTATAATTAGCTTTCTAATAAAGCTCATATTCTGGTGTCACTAAAAGGTCCTAGAACTTTCATCTTTTTATTTTGTCTTCACAACGTAAACAGTAAGATTGCTTATATACCAACACAAAACACATCACATGGCCTCCACATTCAGACCCAAATGACCTATCGTCACATTCAACCCACTAAGGTCATAGTGGCTTAGGTGTATGGATTATCTTATGCAGCACACTATTGTAACAGACTATATTCAATCTTTCCGATAATTTGCCGAATGTTTCAATATTATTTCTCGTGGTATCCATTGGGGTGAGAATATAAGTTGCATTTTTTGCTCACAATTCTCATTGAATTAGGCTCAACCCAAATTTTATGATTGTATTAGAGTTTATCTTTAATTCGTTAGATCATCGGCTATCAAAGAACCATTATGCTACATTTTAGATGTTCAATCATAAACGTAGGAAGATGTATTAAAAGTCTCGCATTAAATGAGATAAATTTTAACATGAATTTATAAGTGGAGATAGTTCTAACTTTACAAACCAGTTTTATTGAATTATATTCGACTCAAAATATATAATTGAATATGTCAAATAATATTAGAATATTAAAATTACCGAGTTTGAAAAAAAAATTATACTCCCACTCTTAGAAATCGTGGTTGGGCCTAACACGACCCCACAAAACTGTTTTGTGATGTAAGGATTGCCTCCACTATTAAACACATGTTTAGGTCATCATTTTTCTGATGTGGGGCTTTTTGACACATCCCCTCACAACCAGCACTATTGGGCTTGATTCGTAGACATAAATGATTAGTGGAAGCGAAACGTGTGTTAGCCTGTAATTTTGACTGGCTCAATTAATGCTGTCAACATGTGTTGACTTTTGTCTTTTCGGGATTCAAAGTTTTTTTCTTCAAGACATAAGCTATAAGCCATAAGATATGCATTCGTCGAAGTCAAGCAGTTACTGGCGAGGAGGGAAGAATTTGAATTCAAAAAACAGTGGTTTTCTTAGTGAAGACGTGGGGGACAAGCAATTTTCGATAGACGATGTGTTGATCGTGGCAGTTGGACTTTTTTAAGTTATTTTACTATGTATAAATAGTAGTTTTCCATATGTAAATAGATCGCAAATCGCTTATAGAATTCTAGCACTCAAATTACCGGCGTCTAAAGAAAAGAGTCGTACAGAATGTATGTAATCTGATTTGTCGAACCACCTTTACATTAATGCAATTTACCTTTTCTTTAAGTTTATGTGTTTTAAACTTTTAAGTCTTTTACCTTTACTTGCATTTTTTCTTTACTTTTTTCTGTCGAAAGACACCGCAAATTCGTCTTGTTTATAAAGCAACCTATGAATCTAATGAACAGTCACTCACTTTCTGAAAAAACTTTGTTCAACATGTCCTTCCTAGGATTTCTAGTTTGATCCTGCTTGTAATAACCAAAACCAACTCTTCTTGTTTACCAAAAACACCGGTAAACAACCTGATAGCAGGTGGCTCAATGGATCTTAGATAGGCTCTAATACAATCTTAAAAATCATGATTGGGTCTAACACAACCCCACAAAATCAGCTTATGAGTTTAGAATTGCCTCCACGTTTAAACACATGTTCATGCCATCTTTCATTCTTCATGTTTTTGTGTGTGGCTCAGAGAGAGAAACTTGTGATAGCAAAGGAGGTAACTTTAGGGTTGAGTCTCTTTGTTAAGAAGTTCTCTTGGGTTAGGAAACATTGTAAACACCTTGAGCAGTGGGATTTACCATTGGAAGGATAAAAAAACTTTGTTTTGTGTTTTCTCTTAGGATTCACTGAGAGTGTGGGTACCTTGAAAAAGGGTAGAAATTAGGTTTTGTTCTTTGTGAGCTTTTATGCTAATTTCTTGTAACTCCTTTATATCACTTTCATCTTAGTGGATTGAAAAGATGCTCTCTCCCCCATAGTAGGTCATATTGGACTGAACTAGGTAAACAATATTGGTGTGTTTGTTTCCTTCTTTCATTGCTTATCTTTATTGCTTTGATTATGCTTGTGGTGTTGCTTTGTACTTAGATTTAGGCTTATAAATTATTGTTGTTGCTTGAGGCTACTTTACTCATTAATTATTACTTCTTTTACTCCACACATCTTTATTTCATTGATACGATCTTGGCTAAATTCACGACAATATAATTTGATGATATTATGTAGAGTATTTTTACGTAGTGCTATCTATCAAATTTTAATTATAATATCTTAAAAGTTTAATGCAAATTGACTTGTATGTATAAGAGTTTTTTTTTTAATGTTCAAATTCTTCGGTATATGATTCATATTAAGGAACTAAAATTAGTATTTTTCACATATTTTAGATACTAGCTCAAATCACCATGAACAAATATTAGAAAGACTAATGTCAAAATAGGAGTAGCAATTATCTAAAGTAAAATTTCCTATAAAAGCAAGCAAAAAATTTACAAAAACCAATTAGAAATTTGTAGGTGAAAATCTATTTGGGTTGACCTAGTGATGCTGGATTGAAACCTTAGAGTGTGTTCATCTTAAGATCTTGAATTCGATTCTCCTCAATAACAATTTTAGTGGATTTGGGCTAGTTTGACTTCTTTAAAAATAAAAATTGTAGGTGAATTTATTTAGGGCAACAAATTTTAAAAAATTGAAAGAATGGCATGATATATTTTATTTGGATAAATACAGTATGGTATATGATTATATAATATAATTCAATTTCACTTAATTTTATTTTGTAAATAAAATATTTTATAGCTTCTTTAATTTAAGAGCTAAAAATAAGTTATTCCCTCCTCTCCAAACATATACTCAATAAACATCTATATATATTTTATTTACGTCATCATAACTTTTTTTGGTTGTAATAAAGACAATATATGTCACTTTTATTGCAAGTAAAAGGATATAATTTACAATCACAAGGTGGGATAAGACAAGGTTTCACATTTCTTACACCAAAATTTTCATTTATTTGTAGCACCCATTAGTGTGAATATATAATATGGGCTTCTGATACAGTGAATATATATAATTGTTTGTATTTATTCTTTACAAATTTTAAATTGCTCATGATACTACTTATTCTTTTTAAAAGCATGGCAGCCTTTAGCAAAATCGAGCAATTGATTCTATATAGCTAAAGCCATAAAATCGCACATTCGGTGTAGGAATTCTGAATAAGTTCTAGGAATCCATGCAAGTTGATTCAATACATTTGAATTTTTATCTATTTAATTTTGCAGATGAAATTTAATACTATATTTATTGACACCCACTTTTTAAAAGGGCACTGTTAAAAGAGGGAAATAGATTCTATGCTGCATTTGTATCACAGAGTTACAGATTTTTTTTTTTTCTGATTACAAACCAGTGGTCTTTATTATTTAAAATTAATTGTATAATTTTAATTATCCAAACCTTAAAAATTTAATGATATTTTTATTGCAAGGAATTTGAGACCTTAAAAAGACTTGGTTGATGTTTTGAATTATGTTAAATCGTATATTTGCTAAACTCATCGTCAATTCAAATATGTATTTATAAAATCTCTTTCGATTTGATTGTAGGTTTCATACTGCACTCAATGTGGACCAATATTCATGCTGATTGCTACAGCTTATTCTCAAGTATGTAATTTCGTTTCAACATACATTTAGTGAGAGACCGAGTGAGTGGGTGTTTGTGAAAAGAAGAGAGACAAATAAAGAACAAGAAAAAGGGAAAAGAACTGTAAGTGGGAAGCATCTCCATTACACTGTCAGTGTCACGACACTTAAAAGATAAGCGGTGCTTGGTCCCATGCTTTTATGCTTCACATCACAACACAAAACACTAAACTAGCTTAATTAGTGACCATAACTCTCAGCCCAAGAGAATTTTACTAGCTTGATAAGCTAGGTAGGGAAGAATATATCTTTCTGAATCTATTTGCTTAGTTAATTATTTGCTACATAATGGTAATTATTTTATCAAAATCAAAACTTTGACTGGCTTGGTAACATGCAGCCCTTTTAGACGTGTGTGAATGATTCTTATCTTTAAGCACTTTTGATGGTCTTAGTTTTTTATATAATTTAAAATTATGAAATACTAATAACAAACTCTAACACAGTTTGTTAGTTGAAATTTATTTAGGTCATGTTGAATTTACATGAGGTACTCATGATTTCGTGTGACCTATTTTTCAAAATATTATGAATGGGATGAATTTGAGTTTCAACCAATAAGAAAAATAGTACAATCTAATAGCACTTGATGAGAGTAATCAAGCATAGTTATATGTTCAACGGTCCGGAAACCTGAGCGATGTTAAATGTGTTTAACCTGACTCTGATACCATGTTAAATGTGTTTGGATCTCATCCCAAAAGCTAACTCAAAAGATGAAAGTACTCAAACATATTTGTATACTCAACAGCCTGAAAGCCTGAACAATATGAGACTAACGACAAACTACTTATGTAGGAAAACTGGCGGCGCGTATCGAAGATGAAGTGGCGCGCAAGAAAGGCTCACTTGGAATAGTGTAGATTTGGCATTCGGTGTCGGATTGACTCGAATTATACCTTTTCGGAAAGCGTCAGACCTCATGCGCATAACTCATCGCTTTGCCATGATGTATGGATGATTTTAGTCATTCGGAGGCATCTGAAGACGCAAAACCGCATTTTAATATTTCAGCATATTTATTATTTTTCTGATTTATTTCAGTTTTTTATTTTCTGGCCATTCGGGCTTGTTATTTCTCCTGGTATTTAAACAGAACTTTCGTAGCCTAAAAGACACTTTTTCATTCAATAAAATTATAGAGAACTTTTCTCAATTCTAATGGATTTCGAAAACTCTTATTTAATAGGTTTCTCGCTTGCAACATATCTATTTATCTTTTACGTTTAACGCTTGTTAATCCTTGCTTCCGTTCTGCGTCAACTACCTCATGCCTCCAAACCAATTTCAACATATATGTTGGTTAAGGTCTTTTATTTTTTTTCATTTTGATTGAGCTGGACATTGTTAGTTAATGTCTAAAATTTCTTTTATTTTGTTTTTATCTTTTGTATGAACAATGTCTTAAATTCTTAACGAATGGTAGTCTACCAAAATAAAATCATAATGACTTGCACTTTTTACAAAAAAGAAACAAAAAGAATTCTTATTGACTCATGTATAGATGTAAGAAAATTAAACGATCAAAAGCTATGCAATGATACAAATAATGCAATAAAAAAACACAATGATGATTTCTTGGAATCGCCCAAAAGAAGTAAAAAGATAATTTTTGGACAATTTTAAAACACTTCAAAAAGTTTTTAGGTAAAGATTACGTTAACAAGTGTCTAAAAAAACATTGTTTAAGAAATTTATTATAAGAAATTGTATCTTAAAAATATAAATAAAACACATAAAAGTAATAATTATATAATTTTTTATACAAAAGCTATTACTTTTGGTTGTTTAAATAATGGCGCAGAAACACTCCTTAGCATTTCTTGATTGTTGGTTTGTCAAATAAGAGTCTTTTCCATGGAAGGTGTACTCCCCCATTAGCACCCCTCCTCCTAGGCAGAGTGAAATTTGTTGGCGCCTATATTGAGTAGTGAGGCAAGTATTTCGGTTTGAATTCGAGCCTCATCGTATTAATACATTATAATGCTGGGGATTGGGCTCTTGATCAATCTGTAACAAATTAAAACTCCAACTTTAGTTTATTACGTCGTTGAAACCTGGCTCACTTTGTAAACTCAATTTTGTTGGTTTTAAACATATTTTCCATTTAAAGTAAACAAATTTTTTTTACCAAGTAATAGAGGAGTAGTAATTTTGACCCAAAAAAAGAAAGAGAGTACAGTATGTAACAAACGACCTATTTAATTCTCAAAGGACTGGCTAAAAACAGAGCCTCCGGGCCCCATATCAGTTTATGAATTGTCATCCGTCGGTACACAGTACATTGACTCCTTTGACCGTCCATTGACATCAGTTGACTTAACGGTATTTCTTACGTCAAACTACTCAGCTAAACTTGGTCTTTGTATTGTGAAAAATAGGTAAATACTCCTAATCATTGCATTAAGCTAACTTCACATATTTTGTATTTACTCTCTCAATTCAAAAATAAACGTCATTGAATGTTTGTATCACAAATTAAGAAACTTATAAATAAAGTGCTGAAAGCAACAATTATACAAATTTGTCCATGTTTCTATCGAGTATTAAGTGCATAGTGTTTGGAATCAGGTAATTATGCACACACTATTAATTTAATATTAAACTAAAAAATAACTAATGTTAACAACACTTCGTATAGAATGGAGAGAATGGTTTTTAAACTTTGTCCGCTCAAAAGAAAAAAGGAAAAAACAAAGAATGGAGGGAATAGCTATTAAAATTGTGAAGTGAGGAAATAATTATTACGATCTGATTTGAGGTGGATCAAGATCGATGAGCGATATTGGTGAGAACGCGATGGAAGAAGATGATGGAGTTTCTCAATAGAGAGTGTTATACTCCCTCCGTCCCAAAATGTATGACGTTTTGGCCATTTCACACAAATTAAGAAATGCAATTAATATTGTGTGGAAAAGAGATATTATGAGTTGTTTTACAAAATTGCCCTTAATAAATAATATGGGAAAGATAAATGAAAGAATTGAAAGAAGAGAGAGTAATAAATAGTTAAGGTTATAATAGGAAAAACAACATTAATATTGCATTGGTATTGTAAAGCGACATATAATTTGAGACAAATTTTTCTCTCTAAAGCGACATACAATTTGGGACGGAGGGAGTGCTATACAAACACTCAAAACCATCAAGTCAATTTTTGACTGAGGCAAGTGATTTGTTTAATGATATGAATGTGTATCTTTATAGCAAAGGTTTCAAGAGAAATGAGTGAAAAAATTCATTCAGGTCGTCGAACGATTTACGATTGGGTCCGCAGATCACCCTCTAATCTTCATCAAGTGAAAGAGTAGTGTATGTGTCATGTGTGTTGGTGGTGCAGCGTAAATTATATGCTCCCTAATAGTAGAGTCTATTCGGATGGACATTAGGTATGTCCATAACACAATTATTGATTATTTACTTTCTTTTTTTTTGACAAATATTGATTATTTACTTGGTCGTTCATCTTTCCCTTTTATCAAATACTTGATCTCATAGTTTTCGTGAGCTTAACTCAGTTGGTAGAGACAATACATAATATATGCAAGGTTCAGGGTTCAAACCCGGACACCAAAAAAAAAACTTGATCTCATATGTATTTTTATCTTAAAAAACAAGTGCCATCTCTAATTTGATTATTGATTTCAACAACAAAAAATGGATTAATGATATTTAATTTTAGTTGTTAGTTTGATATTTTGCTTATTTGAGCGATCAAATCTAAAATGGTGATTGCCCAATAAATTATATATAAATGTGTTTCCTACAAAATAATAGATGTTGTAAATGGGGATTAATTAGTATTTTTTTTGGTAGTGCGGATTAATTAGTATAATAAACGTGTTGTTGTGGTAGAAGAAAAAAGTATCTCAGTTTAGAGTGTGACAATTGCAATTTTTAGATGACACTTAAATATTGTAAAATAAGTTGACGAATATAATAGGATCATAAATAAATTTTCACTTATTTATGGAGCCGTTAGTGTAAAATAAGTTGAACGAATATAATATCAAGGCTAAATTATTGATTTTGAGTTGTTGTCGGGATTGAAACTAAATTTCATGAAAACTTACACTATGGTGATTGAATCAACCCTTTTAATAATCAACTATGTGTTTCAGTTTTTCAGCAAAAGGAGGACACATTAAAATAAAAATTCTTGACAAAATTAAACTTCTCTTATTGGTGGTTAAAAGCGAACCACATCAATTTTGCTTTTAATTATCATTCGTGATGGCTTCATCCACTCTCTTGTTTGAGAATCATTATGTAACGAAGATTGTTATGTCTCCATTTTGTTTTTTCTGTCACCTTTGCTTTTGATGTAACTTGAGACTTTTTTCTGGTTCTTTTTTGGCACTTCTTATGCCAGAAAGAACCGGTGGTTAATTCAATATAATCCATTTTACCTTCTTTAAAATAAAAAAAAATCAACCATGTGATTATCCATAAGTTGTTGTAGTTGATGTTTACTTCTTCCTCTCATCAGTACTAGACTACTGGTAAGTGGAGGAGCCCTTCATGGGCTGGGGTGGGCTACGGTCCACCATGAAAAATTAATAATTATAGGTCTAATTTTAGATTTTAAATAATTTTGTGACGTTTTTTTATTTTTACCACATCCAAATCTCCGTAATTGGTGTAATGGTCCACCTAGAAAAATAAAAAAAATAAAAATCATAGGTTCATTTTGTGAGATTTTTCAAAAGTTTTAGATTTCGGCAGTTTCAAAAGTGGTTTACGTGATTTTTGTCATGTCTATGCTTGACTGGTTAGCAGAGGTTTACATGCCTTCTAATTTATGGGGGTTTCAAACTTCCCTTATATTGTTTGTCAACTGAAAATTATTCTAATTAACATTTGTATTTTAAATAAAAAAAGTTTCATAATTTAGCGGCCCATCCAAACATTTTTTTCTGGCTCCGCCACTGCTACTAGTATTTGTAGTTATTTTTTTACATCTAGTACTAGTAGTCTCGTATTAGTAATACGGTCTTTGGTCATTTATTTTTTAATTGCAATTTTGATCCTTCTATTTTTATTATTTTACGTAATTTATTGTCATATTTGAAAATTTGGCAGTTTTGATCCATTTATCAAATAGTTGGTCTAAAATATGATGATATGATATATTTAAAAAAAAAAGGATTTATGTTTAGAATTTTATCGATCTTGATCTTTTTCTATTATCTAGTCATATGCTACGTCATTTAAAACATATCACATCAGCAATTTTTTAATTCAAAATTGTCAGATTTTAAAATAGAGGGGGATCAATCCTCAAAATGGTGAAAGGAGAGGGGACCAAATAGCAATATAGTTTTTTTATATCTTTTCTTGACCTTTTTTGTTGTTTTGAAAACTAAGGTAGAATTAAGCATATTTTTTGTTTGTTTGTATGTACTCTTACAAAAATATATATATATATTTTGAATAAATTTATTTTTACTAAATGAGTCAAAGGTGATAAATCTATATTGAATTTAATCATATGTATATAATTTATCATTTCTTAATATCTGTTTCAATACTTCAAAAATAGAAATCACTCATCACATAAATAAGAGACGGAAAGAGTAGTACAAGTAATTTATTTATGTATTGCCTGGTACCATTTGATAATTATTGGGCATGGTCCAATAAAAGTTGCTTTGATGTTTGGTGCATATTACAGTGGAGGTAGCTCCATAATCATAAAGTCGATTTATCTTGGGCAGTATCAAATTATGAATTGCAATTAATAATACGGAGTAGAGGAAAGTGAAAGCAGCTATCACCAGGAGAGAGCCACATAATTATTCCGTAGCATTGGAACATGGTATAGGATGACAGCACATAAATAAATCTTAACCATCAATAGATAGATTACAATATTGGAAACGATACCCAGATGAAAGTTGAATTGAAGTGTACTCTACACGAGTGAAAAGACAAATAAATTTGGACCAAACTTTTTTCATACGAAAAAAAGTTTAACTGGTTTAATACTATAAAAGTTATGTAGCTTGGTCAAGCTAAATATTAGTCGTTGAATTAATCCAACTAAGATAATTAATTCAACGATTGATATTAAAAATTTAACTAGTTTAACACTATAAAAGTTATGTAGCTTGGTCGAGTTAAATATCACTCGTTGAATCAATATAATTACTAACATGATTAACTCAACGATCGATATTAAATTTGAGCGTGCAAAAAGAAGTAAATGATATTGTTGCACCATGTAACAACCATGTAGTTGCACGGTGCAACGACTATAGGTGATCTAAATTAGATCTTTTAGCACCCTTAGCGAATAATGAAGAAAGTACCATCATTGTTGGAGAGTTTGGGGGAGTGCTCGGAGCAACAATCGAGCAAGACTCCAGGACCACAAAAGGAGCACTATATATCCAATTTAAAACCTTGGTTATATTAATCATTGTTTTTATTATTATCAAATTTATTCATAGTCAATGTGAAATTAAACCACTCATACTTGAATTCAACGTCTGTGCGTGTTAGTTTCTTGATTAGATAGATACTTCTCATAACCCTTTGGAAGGGTAAATTAAAGTAAAACTTGGAAAATGCAACCCCACCTGTGCACAGGGTCTATTTTGTGTGCTGGTGGTACTTAAGTTTTTCATGGTGTGGGTGCAAAATATTAAAACCATTATATTCTCTCTCTCTCTCTCTCTCTCTCTCTAGTGAGGACCAGTTAGAAAAGAAGGGTTGTTTATAGTTTGAAAACAAACTTGGTAGGCTTTCTTCTTGGCATTGTTCTTCTGTTTTGTATGGACATGAAAGGATATTATTCAGTTTCTTGGACAAACAAATATATGAAAGAGTCATTTTTTTCAGTTCAACTCACAAGAAGACAACACCAATGCAAACAAGAAAATCATGTTGTCTCAGAACAAACAACTACTTCACTAAATCATTCCCTCAAATTGTCTTCTTCTTCTTCTTCCACTTCCCTAAATACTCTATCACCTATTCTACATCTTTTTGTTACTTTGCTTCTGTTTCTTACCTCAATTAGTCCAATTTTGTCACACCCCATTGTCTCTAATTCAACTTCTTCACAAGTACACTCTCACTCCAATTCTAACCAAACTTTTAGACCAGATGTTGCATTACATAAATTGAAGAGAATCAGAGCTCATTTGAAGAAAATCAACAAACCTCCCATCAAGACAATTAAGGCATTTTTCTTTGCTTTTTAAAGTTTTTTTTTTCTTCACGAATCGAACCGACAATGGCTGAATCTCAGTGACATGAATTGAAATTTGTTCACTTTTGTTGCAGAGTCCAGATGGGGATTTGATAGATTGCATTATATCTCATCAACAACCAGCTTTTGACCATCCACTACTCAAAGGACAAAAACCATTGGTAATTACATTTTCATCCAATGTAACATGTTTTATCATAGTCTTCTTAAAAAAGGACTAAGGTTTTTTTTATATAATTAAAGTTTTTGAATTGAATTTAAGAGTAAGAGGCTTAAGGTTTACAGGATCCACCAGAAAGACCAAAAGGGTACAACAAGAATGGAGAAAATGCAACAAATAACTTTCAGCTTTGGATTGATTCTGGTGAAGAATGTCCTAAAGGAACTGTTCCAATCAGAAGAACAACTGAACAAGATTTTCTAAGAGCAAGTTCTATAAGAAGATTTGGAAGAAAACCAAGAGGTGTACGGAGAGACTCAACAGGCAATGGTCATGAGGTTAGTATTAGTACCTAAAATTTACAAATTTTTACTATTTGTTAATTGAAATGTTTTGAAAACTTGAAAAATTGAATTTAACTTACCAAAGTTCAATATTGAATTTAAAAATTAAAAAAAACATTGAAGGGACATCACAACAAAAGTTTGCCTCCTATTTGCATCAAAAAGTGACATCAAAATCATTACACACAAAATTTCCATTAGGAGCTGAAAAAAATTGGAAAAATAAAACTATGTTTAGTAACTATTTTGACATACATGTTATTGCAGCATGCAGTTGTTTTTGTGAATGGAGAACAATACTATGGAGCAAAAGCAAGCATAAATGTGTGGACACCAAGGGTAACTGATCAATATGAATTCAGCTTATCACAAATATGGGTTATTGCTGGATCATTTGGTAATGATCTTAATACATTAGAAGCTGGATGGCAGGCATGTCCAAACTTATTTTAAAATTGCTATAATATTTTAGTAAATTTCTTGTATTTAAATATTTTGATGAATTTCCGTTATTAATAATAAGCATGTATATTTACTTTCAGGTAAGCCCTGAATTATATGGTGACAATTATCCTAGATTCTTCACTTATTGGACTGTAAGTATTATTTATTTTTTTGGATATAATCCTTTGCTTCTAAGTTCATTCTTTCCTTTTACATCTTACAAATATATGATATTTCAATTTAATAGACGGATGCATATCAAGCAACTGGATGTTACAATTTACTATGTTCAGGATTTATTCAAACAAACAATAGGATAGCAATAGGGGCTGCAATCTCCCCAAGATCGTTCTATAGTGGAAGACAATTTGATATTGGCTTAATGATTTGGAAAGTGAGTATTTCTTCCCTTTTTTTTTACCATATGATACTTTACTTGGTATTAATCAATGTCACAAACACATACCGGCATTTGTAATTGGTTATATTTTATTACACGTGTTAGTATCGTGTCGATGTTGGACATCAGACACATCTTTGATCAGAAGTGTAAATCATACATAAATTACTTGACACAAAAGGCTTAATGCTTTGGATTTGGAAGGTTATTTGTTAGCTTTTTGCTTTTCAAATTGTTACATGCTATATTTCACAGCTTGTTTAACTTGACAAAAAAAAGTTAAGCAAGCAGGCATGATCCATTAAGAATTGAAAAAGTTTGTGTCCAAGTGAAGCAATAATTTGTATACTTTTTCTATTCTCCATTCTTTTGAAATTTCCTTTGTGTTAGTGTTATTCAAATGGAAGATTCCCTGCCTTTTTTTTTCATGTACGAGTGTCCCTCATGGGGTAGCTCTGTTCCTATCTGTTTTTTCCTTTAATAAAGCAATATTTCACGGCTAACTCATTGCTTTTTAACATTGGTTTTGCCGTAACTGGCTTCAAAAGCCTAAATAATTAACATCAAAGCTAACTTTTTATCATTTATATACCTTTCTTCCAAAAATATTCTTAAAAAAAGGTTATTAATTAATTGACCCATAAGGGGACACTAATCTTCTTACGTTGGCATGAATCTTCTCCGTTTCTCATTCCTCAAATTCTTCAATTACTATAGTTTTCAAAATATAAACATGTTAGTGTGACATTATGTTGTGTCTAAATATTTCATATCCTCCTTCAAAAAAAAATAAAAATCATATCCATCCAAATCACATTATGCAACTATGGTAACACATTAGTGAAAATTTAGTAATTGAGTTGATTCATTTTTGTATTATGCAACTATGGTAACACATTAGTGAAATTTTAGACACTTTTTTACATGAAAATGGACTTGTTGCGGTTGGGATATCCCGTATTCATGCGGACAATGCATGGTGACCGTTAAAATTTAGGTACATTTTTACAAAATATACATATTTTGAATTTTTTAAATATCTAAAATATCGAGTTTGAAATTTGAACCATCTTATTTTGGATCCAATGATCATCGATATTCTGAATGTGTGAATTCTAGTATCTCGGCCGTTAATCTTGATCCCTTTGAACACAAGCTATAACATATACTATATATTTTTATGTATAGGACCCAAAACATGGACATTGGTGGCTTGAATTTGGATCAGGGCTACTAGTTGGATATTGGCCAGCAAACTTGTTTAGTCACTTGAGAAGTCATGCAAGCATGGTACAATTTGGAGGAGAAATTGTGAATTCACGTTCAAGGGGATATCACACTGGCACACAAATGGGAAGTGGCCATTTTTCAGGAGAAGGTTTTAGAAAAGCAGCTTATTTTAGAAACTTACAAGTAGTTGATTGGGACAATAACTTGCTTCCTCTATCAAATATTCACCAATTGGCTGATCATTCAAATTGCTATGATATAAAAGAGGGAAGAAATAATGTTTGGGGAACTTATTTTTATTATGGAGGTCCTGGAAGAAATGTGAGATGTCCATGAAAAAAAATATTGGTACTAAAACTACATTCTTCTCTTCTATGTTATAAATATATATTCTTTTTTACTCCCACTTTTTTTTTCTTTTGGGAATTTTTGGTGTTTTATTACTAGCTTCATATGGTTTGGCTGTATTTGTTAATTTTGCCATAATTTTGTTTTTTTGCTAACATGTTAGAGACAGTTTGTTATTAAGGATGATGTGTATCTAAGGAAAAACATGTTCTTTGTTTCTTCCTACTCACTATGTACTTCTCAACTTGAATATTGTTTTTTCTACAAACATGTTACTATAAACTTGAATATGGGAGTGATGAAGTTGACTTTGACCAATAAATTTTGTGTACATAGATGCAAAGACATAATTTTCTATGCTCAAACAAAAGTCCAATATAAATTATAGGTTTTAGTGATAATTAATGCATGCATCCGTTATATGTGGCTAGTCATTTGGGGAAGAACTACTAGCATGCTACAGACAAATCTTGGAGAGTTATGTGTTGAAACTTCTATGCTATAATCTATCTGTTTTTTAGCTATGAAAACCGAGTATTTTAATATGGTAGGAGTACCAATTAATAGATGGTGAAGAATCGTTTTCCATTTCCCCACCAAGATTGTGCTTTCCTAAGAGTAAACTTGAAGAAACGGTTAACAATAACTATTTTGGGTTTATAGTATACATTTTTCTTCTTGATTTGAATTTTTGGTCGGTATTAATCTATGTGGCAATATCCAGTTTCTATAAGAAACATTAAAAAATAAGCTAAAAAATTCATTGAAAAATAACAGTCAATGTCACAACCGTATTATTCTACTAGTCTAAGTCTTAGATCATCCGAAACTAGACAGAAAAAAATGTAGCACATGGGAATCTTGACTCTTGAGAAAATAAGGTACACCTAGACAATTGTTAGTTGCATCCTAGTGTCCTAAAATCCTAATGGATGTTGGTACCAATATTGTAAAGTAACACAAATATGAACCTTTTCAAAAATATATTAAATTTGGTGTAGAATAACCAAAAAAAAAATAATCCTCCATGCGTGACAACAAAGCAATCCACACCACTTTATTACATCTATATTGCAAAGGAAACTGATGGTCGAAACTTCTCATTCATTGTTCAAGTGAAAATATTATTCTTTTTGAAAGGAAGTGAAAATATTATTCTATTGGTTCGAATCTTTATGTTTATATTTTGGGGAATTAGTCACTTTGGTCCCTGAATGGGAAATGAGTAGTCACTTTAGTCCCTGAATGCAGAGAAATTGCAAAATAGTCTCTAATGTAGACTCTGTTGGTCAATTTCAGGGACTAAAGTGACTAACGAAGTCTACATTCAGGGACTAGATTGACTAACGGAGTCTGCATTCAGGGATTAAATTGACTAACATAGTATACATTCAGGGACTATTTTGCAATTTATCTAGATTCAGGGATTAAAGTGACGACTCATTTTCTATTCAGGGATTAAAGTCACTAATCTCCATTATATTTTTTTAGAAAGACTTGGGAAAAGTTCCCCTAAGGTCCTAATTCAACTATATTAATCTAATTTAATTTAATATATTTTTTGAATGCTATATAGTCTTAAAAAAAAAAAAAAAAAAGGTCCTAATTCCTAGAGGTGATGGGAGAATTATTTTTTTATTAGGAATTATGCTGCCCTAAACTAATGAAAAGATGATTCCACATACGATGCAGCAAAAGAGCACTACCTTGTGAGATATTATATAATGAAACGTGCATAGATGCAGGAGTAAGAGCAAGCAAAAGCTATTTTCATTTTTCTTAGAAAGGAATTACGTATGTGGGTTTTAAATTGTGGCAGATTGCCATCAATTTAACCATCTACTATGAAGGAGACGTCTACAAACACCATTAACCATGAGACGCAACATTAATCATTATGATTGTTCAATGTTCATTATTAAAATTTAATTTGCAACAGAATTTTCCAGGCATTTCTTGTGGATTTAACATAAAATTAGCATAGTTTAGTGTGTTTACACATATATAATGGTTGGAGTTGGTTGAAATTGTTGCGTCTTGAAGATGTTCTAAGCAAAAATATCACTTCCTCCGTTCTTTGTGTTTCTTTTAGATCAAATTTGTTTCTACAATAAGAACTCAATGTTACATTAACTATTTTTTTTAATTATACTCTTATTTTATTAATTATTTTACATTAAGAAAGAAAATAAACGAGAGAATTTTTCTTTTATTCATTATTAGGAATCAAATTCGGTATTCTAAAGTTTAGAACATTCCGACACTCTCTACACCAACCACTTGATGTATGTCTTGTGGTGAATAAATGAAAAAATAAATAAATTTAAACAAGAGAGGGTAAGTTAATAAAAGGTAAATATATATTTTCCTTAAATAAAAGGTAAATATATATTTCAAATTTGTTTATTTAGTTTTTTTCCCACTCTGGTTAATATCATTTAAAAGTTCAACTTAATTATAAACTACCTCTCATCTCATTTTATTTAATTGTATAAAAAGAAATCATTAACTTACTGTTTTTCTCATTTTGAAAAATGGTAGAAAAAAACGTCAAAAAAAAACTATATGAAGGCATCTTACCTAGAAGCCGCTCAACCCTCTTTTATCTCTTTTTCTGTTTTCTTCTTCATCCACTTAATTGAGTGGTTTAAGGCCAAATTTCTATCAAAAATCGCCTCTCTAAATCATTTTTTCTTCACATTTATCTAAACAAGTCATTTTCGTTGTCTTGATTTGTTCCTCGTCTTGGTGCGATGTTGTTTGTTTTCCAGTTTTGTTGCAATATTTGTTCGGCTCAAATTGACATATTAGCTCTAGTTCAATGCAAATTCAATAAATACTTTTTGTTTCTTCAACGTTGCAAATCTAGAAACATGAGTATTCATTACACTTTAATTTTGTCATATTTGTAGATGTTTTATTCTTGTATGCTATTAACATGTATGTTGGAGGTTGTTAGCATATTCAACTTTTTTCGATTTTTAACAATTTTGAATTTGTGTTGTTTGATGTTTCTACCAATTTAAATGAATGAATAAATTCATCATTAATAAAGAAAAAACTACGAAGACATCTTTGTTTTTCCTAATTCAATATGTTGAAAACAATAATGTGTTGCTTGCATTTTGTTACAGGTTTAGATGTGTCAAAGTTTGCTTGTGATTGTGCTACTTACTCCCTCCGTCTCTATAATCTTTTTATAAACACCTACTTCTTCAGTTAATTATTATTATAAACGAAAAAAATAATTTTTAGGTTAATTAAAAATCGATGTATTTAATGAACCTAAAAGTAATTCTTTGCTTATAAATTTATAATAGTGACCAAATAAAGTATTACTAGATAGTAGATACATATGGATTTAACCGGGGTTTCGTCATTTGTGGGATTAGGGGTTGGTGCTTTTACGGTAGGGCAGACAATCTTAAAAGTTGCGTCAAACAAAATGGTCAAACATGAGAAATCATATTCTGATAATCAACATGTTTTTATACCATTTGCTTTTTTATAGCATTTGCTTTTGACATTTTTTAGCACCAGAGGTTGTTGACCTTCTACATAGAGTTCAAAGAGTCGTGCACAACAATGTCATGTCTCTTTGGTCTATGAATGTTGTGTTTACGAGAATTAGTTTTGACATCCAAAAAAGTCTAACGGCGCAACTTGTTCTCTGTTTGCCTTTTATTCACATGTAATTAATTCTTGATGTATATTAAGGGAAAAATACATTTACTACTATGTACAAAAATAATTTAGTATTAATTGTTATACACAAAATAATACATTAATTACACTTTAAAATTTTCTTACTATATGTGAAATACTCCATCCCAAATTATATGTTGCATTGGAAAATAAAATTTGTCCCAAATTATACGTCGTTTTACAATACAAATTATACGTCGACACAAACTTAATTACATTTCTTAATATATGTGAAATGCTCAAAACGTGATATAATAGTGTTAGCGTAGCAATCAATTTACTTGCAATGCAAGTTAGGGTTCTTAAGAAATTAGGGTTTCTGATTTTGAGGAATTACAGAAATAAGAAGAAGAGAGAATGAGAAGGTTTATTATTTGTAATGTTGTAAATTCATTAGTTGTGAAATACACTTGCAAAAATGGTTATATACAAGCTTAGTTACATGGCTTGCGTGACAAGTTATCTCACAAGCCCTAACAAACCTTGATTAAAACACTAATCATATCTACCCTGAACTTGAATTAAATCTAACATTTAGTACAGACGGAGTATATGATTAGTGTACTGTTTATAAACAAAAGGACAGATATTGGAATAATTAGTTGAGTAATGATATTTGTACAACCATTTTCTAACAACTTTTTGACAACTTTCTCTCTCATACTCACATTATCTTCTTATTCTCTCTGTTCCTTTTTCTCTCTCTATTATTTTTGACCAATTAAATGAAAGAAAACCAAAGTTGTCATAAAAGTTGTACTAAATAATTGTACATATATCACTACTCTAATTAGCTTGTGCATTTGTGGCAATCGAATTCCAATTAACATGACTTCAAACCATTTAGCCTTGTTTTTCTTCAAATATTAAATTCATCAACCTAGTTCATGACTCATGAGCACGTACCATTGGGCCTAAAGTTTGACAAGCGTCACAGTTTGATTTGACTCTTGACCATACTTGGACCGGTCCTTTACTCCTTGCCATGGCAAAAGGCTAGTCCAAAACTAACAAGTTCTACACTCTTACGTCCGAAAGCATAAATAATTCATAAGCCAATTGTTGCTTCTCTTTGTACTAAGGAAAATCGCAGGAGGGACTTGGGAGTATTGAAAGTGATGAGTCTACATCAAGCACTGGTCCAGGCACTTAATGCAATTACAGGGAAGAAAGAGGATGTGAACTATGGGAAAAAAAATAAGACCTTAAGACCTTACTTATGAACATTTGTTCCATCATTTCATGGTGAACATAACTCACCTCTTGGTTGCTCACTATCAGCCCTAATTATTAGTATGATTACATTGATGGTGAGACTTTTTTCTTTTGCTAATGTTGATGGTGAGACTTTGATAAACAAAATTTTAAAATGAAACATATATCCTAGGTAGTAATCTTATATTGTACTAAAATATAGAAGAGTCTTATTTTGAGTTTGAATACAAGGTAAAAGATTTTTTAAAAAATAAAATCAATTTATTCACTTTAAACTTTTAGTTATAATTGAATGATGACTTTATATTTTCTGTTTCAATTGTCATTTTAGGGTTAACTCGATCTCATTTAAATAAAAGACTTAGTTTGACCCACTCATCAATTCTGAGTGTTAACCTTTTAAAAGTTAAATTTTAGAGTGTAATAAAACTTACATGATAATGTCAATATTTTTCATGTGTATTCTAGAAGGTAATGTGTATTTTTTTTTTACCAACATAGTTAATCCCATTATCTATGTAAAATCATTGATAATTTAGTTCATGATTGAAACATTTTCATATCAACATTACATTGGTCGGAGTGGACTGAACTTAGATTTTATTTAATAAGGTTTGAGTTTGAACTTTGCAAATGAAAAAATTATAATAAGGAGACTATTAAAGATAACCAATAGATTTTTCAGACAATCTTCACTAAAGTTGATAAACACTTTGCATCAATAATTTGGTTACTAAAAAAATACTCGTACCAACATTGAGGCAAAATCGTGCAAAAGGTAAACTGTTACTTACTCACAGAACTATAGGTTTTAATAACAGCTCTCCTAATACTAATAAGTACTTTTCGTTTAGCCAAATGGTAATTACTTATTTTATTGGACTTACTACTTGTCTTGGACAGTGATTGCCAAATGAAAATTGCTCTTTACACTTTAAAAATGCTCTCCCACACCTAGAAAAGTTCAAAATATCTTCAATGGCAATTAACTAAACGTTCACTTCTAAGCTAAATGTTAAGAAGGAAATGGCAGTTAATTGCCGTTGCGGATATTGAAGGTATTTTTAAGTGCGGAAGAGCAAATTTACTGGTGAGATGAGCAACCTTCTAGGCTGAAGATTTCTCTCATGGGCTTTTGATGTTGAGGCCTTGTGTATGGCTTCTGTTCATTTCGTTAATTGTTCTTTTCCCATCTCTTTTTGCTTATTCCCATCAAAATAGCCGAGTGTGAGTTAATTTACACATGTGTATTTTCAGCGTGAGTTAATTTACAGAGGTGTTTTTTCCAACGTGAGTTAACTCACGTAGAGCGAGAATGAGCAAAAACATATAAAAGAAAAACAATTATCGTTCATTTCAGCCTTGGGATTAGCCAATCCAAATTTAACTTGACATCAATGTTTTCTTACACTCAACCAACACAGGTAAAATCACCATTGAACATGATTTATCCTATTATTATTATTATTATTATTATTATTATTATTATTATTATTCAAGTAACTCCATAACTGGTATTGTGTTTAGAATTTGGTTTGAAAGGATTCCAATTTTGAGTCAATCCAAAAAGTGTATGTTTGGTTATGCGATAATAAGAATTAATTTTGAGTGAATTTATTATGTAAAATTGATTTTAAGTAAAAGTTAGTTGAAAGTAAAGTGATTTATATTTTGATATATATGTGTGCTGTGTGTTAAATCAAAAGCTACAAATTTTATGCGCTGTTTCCCGTAAGAGACCTGAATAGGTCTCCTAAGGTGGGAGACATTGAAAAAGATGTTTTTTTTTTACAACAAAAATGACATGTGTTGCCGTTAGATTGACGAAGAACACTGATCTTACCATAATCCCTCCACACTAGATTTTTTTTTTCATTTGGTAGATCTAAGAGAGAGAGAGGCGTGTACTGTTGCCTTCATCTATATCCACACCGATCGGAAGTTTATTCCATCACGGAGACAAATCATTGACATGCTGAACAATATCCATGGGAAAGAAGGAAAAAAAACTTTGTTCTTGGATGTTCCTTTTCGAAAAATTAATTCCCAGATTTGGCATTAACTTTAAAAAGAATGGTATTCAAATTTTCATATCTATTTATCCATGAGAGAAGATTTCAGACAACCCATTAAATAGAAGATTCACACTTTCATATTCATTAAAGATTTAAAAAAATAAAAACAAATCTTTGATATCAATGAAGAATAAATCACTAACGATTCACACTTTCATATCCATTAAAGAGAAAAGATTACATCTGTAAAGAACAATACAAATGGAACCAAGAACACAACCCATAAAAGAGTGTATTTTTCTTCTTCCCACACTATTTGGTTCAGATTTTTGCTGTAGCGTGGCCCCCTCTCCGACATGCCTTCCATTCAACCCTGTTCCTCGTTGTTGTTGCACCATCCAGTATGTTGTTGGTTGCTGCAGATCAGAGTTACTAGGAGAGAAAGAGTTGATAAGAGAGAGAAAAAGTGACAATGAAATAAAAGAGGGTGTTGACTGTTGATGACAGCATAAGATATGTAAAAATAATTCAATGTTCAGAGAGTATGTTAACACCATGGTCTTTAAAAGCTTTTAAGTATATCTAATGGTTGACATCAATTTTGTTAAAAAAATATTTAAAAAAAAGAGGTCAAGTCTCCAACGGTAGGAGACCTAAAGAGGTTGCTTACCGTAGCCTTTGTCCAAATTTTAGCTTCAAATAAAATCAATTCTCCTTTAAATCATCCAAACATGATAAAATCAATTCTACAATTTCTAGAATCATTTTTAACCTCCAAAATTGACATCAAACTTAGTGTAAGCCATCCGAACTAAAATCCAAACACACCGGTGAGAGTTTGTTTCCACTCTATGAATTACGTTCCTAGGAATACATGAGAGGATGAATATACCCTCGATTCTGAAAAATAATTATTTATGAATATACATAAGAGGCCGGAGTTCGAACCTCAGACACCCCACTTATTCACCTTAAAAATCCACTGGGCTATGTGACAAAAAAAAATAAAATCGAAGGATGAGATAACTTCACATAATTTTTAATATATCCGTGAAAGGGATATGTTAAAAATTCCCAAGTGAGAGGGTGGGAAAATTAGTTCCTCTGAAAAATTATATACACTTTTTTAGAAGAAAAAAAGTGTGTCAATATTAGATGTAATTTTTTTTTCTGACAAGATATTACATGTAATAGTTAGTTACAATAATAAAAAGGATAATGATAGTTTATTAAAAAAAAAAGATAATGATAGTTGGCACGACAACCATCATACGTGATGAGTTGGCAAATATTTTGTAGCCCTTGGATGAATTATGCATATAACACTGTGCACACACTCTCTCTCAAACGGGGAAGTCTTAGAGGGATTATAGGATAAGCTACGATGTTAATTGTTACAAATTATCGCATATACGTCTATTACTTCCCTCTCACTCTTAAGATAGGGTATTTAATTGGTGTGTTAAATTCAAGTAGTTCAACTAGTTTGAGATAAAAGTTAAAAAGTTAAGGTCCGGAGTTTAAATCTGATAAGAAAAAAAGAAAAAAAGCTAATATAACAATTGTCATTAAAAAAATGGTGTATTTAATTTGCTTTGGATTGACATATTTGTAAAATGAAAAGGCGATTTTGAGCTGTTTAATCTTTGATAGTGTCATACATAGGATTTAAGGCTTAAATAAGATTAGTTTGCTAATTGCTTGCTCCCTAATGAAAATCAATCATTTTGTCAGCAGAACTATGCTGATAATTTGATAGAATTTTTCTTTCCATCATTTTATTTAGTGCATCAAACTAACAAGATAAGAATTATCAACCTATATGACACATGACCCTGTAACTTATTTTGTTTTCTCACATTGCAAATCATACTTTTCTGGGCCACACATGGCAAGTTAAAATTGACTTTTATGAGCGGCCATTCCTTTTATGGCTGTATAGTGAGTATATAAATCTCTTAAACTTAAGCAAAAGGAGTAAAAAAAGAGCGTACAAATTTAATTATAGGTGGTCATGAACTTTTACATAATTGACACACCAATTTTATGAAAATGATGTTATGCAAGTTATGTTTTAAATTAAAAATATTTTGTCAAGTTTTCATGACAAGGAAAATAAGTCAATTATATTTGGTAATCTATCATTTTCCTTTTCTTTATATGATGGAAACTCCCATAACTTGTTCACTTTCTTTGTATAGTAGTAGATGATATAAGATCTCATATGTTGAAGAGGGGGCCAGACCAAAAAACCATGTGCGTTTGGTTAGAAGTTAGAACCATTACAATGCCACATGAGAATCAAGGAAAATTTTAATGTGCCCTTACAAAGGGCTACATAATTGGAAAAATCTCTTTGAAAGCTTAAAGATAGGAAGAAATACAACACAACCATTTGCATTTGGTTGTTAACTATTCAAAGCAAAAGCTCATACTTGAGATTGCTTGACCATAAGTGTTCTGGACTTAATGCTGAATGATCCTACATCACATGGTGAGGGCCTAGCTAAAGAGTTAGTAGTTGAATGAAGACATGCCAACCCATTTCTTTTCCTGTATTCACCAACAATCATAAAGGAACCTAAAGAGGGCTCCAAAAGGTACCTATTGATAGTTTACCTTCCAGCTCAACCTGACATCTCCAAATTTTACTTTTGACATATTGAGAAACACCATTCACTTATTGCCCTCTTTTTAAGAATTGGTTGAAGCAACTTCTTATAGAAAGCTTCCCCTTGTTAGAATTATTACTATATATAGGCCTATCAATCATCAAGTACATAGTATTTTATAAATGGGTATTATGATGTGACAAAACTGATGCCATAATTTCTGTGACTAAAATACCCACATCGACGAAAGAAACTAAACTCGATTATTTTAAGTTAGGTCTCATACTCAGATATCTTAAGTCTGATCTCATGTTCAAGTTTCGTTGATGAAAACAATCTCAAGTTCGGGCCCTCTGGATGAAAACTTGTGGTTAACCAAAACATGGATATGGGATCAAAGAAATAGAATCATGTAAAATTTACTAAGCTGCTGTACACTCAACTCACTTTGCCTTATCTTGTCATCAATCAGAATACGCAGAGCATAGATAAATGCTCATATTACACTAACGGTTAATTACTGCAACTAATTAACTAATCAATCAAAATAAATCTAATAACAAGATCTTATCTATGCCTGAAATACAGCAATCAATAACTTCAATCAATCTAGAGTTCATGATTGGTTCCTTGGTGAGTGGTAGACTTCTGCGGTTGAGGATGAAGAATAAGCAATTGATGAGGAATGTGTATTTGATTGCAGAAGCAATAACTGAGCCGGGGTCACCGAAGATGAAGAATACGACGAAGCTTCAGATCTTTTAGGCTTGTGGGGCTCAGCACCTGATGTAGGGTCATGCTGAATTTCTCTCAATAATGCAGCGACATCCTTCATGGTGGGTCGATCGTCAGCGCGATTACTTGTACACAATAATGAGATACCAAGTGCTTGTAGCATCTCTTGTATTTGTGTGTCTGGATGACCTTGAAGCTTTGAATCAAGAACCTCAATTGGGTCCTTCTTGCTCTTTAAATGCTCCCTAACCCATTGAATAACATGAATTCCATCCGGGAATGATGGATCCACAGGTCTTTTTCCTGTAATTATCTCTAGTAGGACCACACCAAAGCTGTATACATCACTCTTCTCTGTTATTTTAAGCATGCAAGCATACTCTGCAAAATTCCAACCCAACACAAAAAATTATTCTCTAGACACAAAATTAATCATGTTATGATCATAGGATATACATTATTAATAATTTATGCATGATGATGATTTGGCTTTTGTGCCGCCAGGACTATTAGCTATTATGTCTTGATTATGCTTGTCCAAATGCATGTGTTGATGTGGGTTATTTGTGACTTCGTGTGGTCAAGTACTTGAGATGTACATTTGAAAATGAAACCAAAAATCAAAAACCGACAAAAGAAGCAATGTCACCCTTTAACAGAAAATGGCCGTACGGTCCCCCATTCCCCTCAATCATACCCATATATGCTCCATGAATGATAATATTCACATGTAAAAAATGTCAATCATTCAACCAAACTCTATCTAAATTTCAGTACTTTAAAGATCTTAAATTCATATATTAGTAAACCAATTTTCTCTTTTTAAAAAGTGAAAACTTTTCTCTCTCTAATTTTATTTTACATCTTACGGGCAACCATTCTATTTTTTGTATCAATGTAAGTTTGCACGTAGCTTTAGTAAACTCACAACTCATCGTGATTTTGTTACCACGAACCAAACATGACCCAATTAAGGGTAGTCTATCTCACATTTCTAAGCTAGTTTAAACAAGATTAAATTAAAGGAGTAAATTAACAAAAGAAGACCGAATTAGAATTAATTACCTGGAGCAATATAGCCGTAAGAACCCGCGAACTGAGGATTAACCGAAAAGGAAGCATGCGGTTGTTCTTCGACGAAACGAGCAAATCCAAAATCAGCTAAACAAGCTTCATATCTATCATCTAACAAAATATTCTGCGCCTTAACATCCCGGTGCAAGATAGCAGGAACACAATCATGATGCAAATAAGCCAGCCCCTCAGCAACACCAATTGCTATCTTAAGCCGTGTTTCCCATTCCACTGCTAACCCTGCACAACCCTCATGTAACATAGCATCCAAATTACCGTTCGGTAAATAATCATAAAACAGTAACTTTGTCCTCCTGTTAGCACCCCAACCTAATAACCTTACAATATTCCGGTGTCGAATTCTTGCCAACGTTGCAATCTCTGAGGAGAACGACGAAGCTGAGAATTTCTCCGACAACCGGAATTTTTTAACCGCGATGGTTAATCCTGTTGGCATGGTAACTTTATAAACGACACCAGATCGACCGTGTCCGACGATATTGCCAGCAGAGATACATTTTGCCACGTCGGATATTGACAGATCGAGTTTCTGGTACAGTGTCACTTCCCAAGGTGGGACCATTTCACCGTCGCTATCTTTCCGCTCCACGTCGTTTTCTTGTTCACCACGTCGTTTTGCTGCGAGGACAACGTATAACGCCGCCATGAGTAAAACGCACGCGATGCAAAGAAGAACAATCATCACCACGCGCGCTTCCTTTGCCCTTCGCCCCGATTTTCCACCACCTTCGTCGTCTGTGCAGTTGTTGCCGGAGAAACAAAGAGAAGGATTCCCTGAGAGAACGTTCAATGGAAGCTTTTCGAAGAACGGTGTGTTTGGAACGTGACCGGAGAATTTGTTGAATGAGATATTGAGAACCACGAGATTTTCCAATCCGGCGAGATAATCAAGGTTTCCGGTGAGAATGTTGTGAGATAAATCAAGGACTCCGAGTTTTGTTAAGCTTGAAAACTCGTGTGGAATCTTGCCGGAGAGCTGGTTTGTGCTCAGATTTAAAGCTATTTCCAACGCCGGAATGTCTCCGATGGTGCTAGGAATTTCACCGGAGAGTTGATTGCTGCTGAGATCAAGTAACTGTAACTTCTCACATGAACCGAGCTTCATCGGAATTTCACCTGAGATTCGATTTTGCCGGAGAATAAGTTTGGTGAGAGCTGCTAGTGAGCCTAGAGAAGGATTCAATGCACCTTCGATCATGTTATCGGACAAATCAAGAAATTGAAGTGAAACAAGCTGACTCAAACTTTCCGGCAAAGTTCCGACAATGGAATTTGAATGAAAATCCAAGAAAGTAAGATTCCGGCAACCGGAGATTTCCTCCGGGATAATCCCTTCAATCCTATTATTCCCTAGGTCAAGGAAATTCAAATTCTTGAGATTACCAATCTGAGAAGGAATGAAACCAGTAATGTTGTTATTATTCGCTCGGAAGCGAATAAGAGAAGAACAATTCCCAATCTGAGAGGGAATTTTACCAGAGAGATTGTTAGAGAGAAGCAAAAGCTTGTTGAGATTTTGAAGCTGGAATATACCCTTTGGTATGGGACCAGTTAGCAAATTCTGTGACAGATCAATAGCTTCAAGGTTTTGACAATTGGAAAGAGTTGAAGGTATATTACCTTGTAACCTATTATGCCACAAAAACAACAATGTTAGATTCCCAAGGTTTCCTAATTCGGAAGGTATTGTACCGGTTATAAGGTTGTTGTCAATCTCCACGTGTGTCAGTTGTTGACAATTCTCCAATTCTGCAGGAATCTCACCAGAAATTTGATTCACACTTAATTGGAGTTCTTGTAGCAGAGTTAAATTCCCAAAGGATTTGGGAATGCTTCCTGTTATTGAATTCATCGACGCGTCGATGACTGATAATTGGTAACAATTTCCAATCTCTGGGGGAATAGTGCCAACTAAATTGTTCTGCCAGAGTAACAGGTTTTTGAGATTTTTAAGGTTTCCTAATGTGGTTGGAATGGAACCTGTGAGTGAGTTGTCATAAAGGTAAATGTTTTGAAGATTTGTGCAGTCACCAATTTCAGGTGGAATTTGACCAGAGAGGAGTGAAGTGTAAATGGCTAATGTTTCAAGCTTTTTTAGTAGTCCAATAGTTGGTGGAATGAAACCTGAGATGCTTGTTTCTGCTAAGCCCAACATGATCAAATTGGAACAGTCTCCAATTTCCTGTGGTATAGGTCCTTCTAGATTCTTGTTTCCTCCAGCTCTTATCACTTGAAGATTCTTCATGTTGCCAATTGTGTCCGGAATTTTGCCACTCAGCTGATTGTCATATAGGATCAACTTTGTTAATTTTGTGAGGTTACCAATTGCGATTGGTATTGATCCCACGAGCTCGTTTGAGTTCAGATGAAGTTCCTCGAGTTTGGGCATGTAGCAGAGTTCACTTGGGATTTCGCCGCTCAATGTATTGTCACTCAAGTCCAAGTAGCTGAGTTCAACAAGATTGCCTATTTCTTTTGGCATCGAACCAGTGAGATTCGTTCCCGTTAAGATAAGACTAGTCAAGGAGACCAATGATGTGAAATTTGTTGGGAGTTTTCCAAGCAAATCCACATACCTTAGATCCAATTGTACTACTTCATTCTTCATGTTGCAACTCACTCCAAACCAGCTACATGGCGTGTCTTCAATTGGGTCCCAATTACTCAAAATCTCCAAGGAACCATTCAAGGTTCTCTTCCATGAAAGAAGAACTTCCCCTTGTGGGTTCACGGCAATAGATAGAAAAAAATGGTATGGAAGTAAAAGGAAAATGGATAAGAAGAAGAGGGTCCATGGATTTTTAGGCATTACAACTATGCTGCTACAAACTCCAATGAAAGAACACACAAGTAGAAAAAAAAGGTTTGATTGATTTTTGAGCCTAGGGAGGAACAACAAGAAGGAACCAAATCATGTCTTGTGGGTTACTGCACAATAAAGAGTTATGTGAAATAAAAAAATAGCCAGAATCTCTGGATCCAAGAAACAGCTAGGCCATGATGTTTTTAAAGGGGTGTGAAATGGAATTTTAGATGGTTGTTTTAGTTGTTTATAAGTATTTGTTTATGTTTCAAGTGGAGTGTTATGGTGGGGAGAAAGATTATAACAGTTTTTTAAATTTTGAGAGTGAGCAACAGAGACGGGTGGGTGAGTGCATTTCTTTCTAAATTTTATTTTAATATATACTTCTTATCTTTTGATGTGCCTTCATTTTCATTATAATAAAATAAGCTTTCATATTATTTTCTCATATAGTTTAGATGGATGAGACGAACTTTGTCCTGAAAATATGGGATGGCGCATTTTGTCTCCTATAACACATTCTGCCAAAGGCCAACTAGTTTTGAGCATGACTCTCCATTTTGTCACTTAGATCTAAATTCGTTTAATTTATAATATGAATATAGTTTCATATTAAATTAATAATTTCATGTTGCAAAATTAAAGATTGCAAACACTAGCCAATTAACCATTGCATCATAAATAGTAGTTTTTCTCTTTTCCTTTCTATTTTAAGTTAACATAGTGGTGAGTGGTGTGACAAGCAAATATTGCAATTTTTTATATGATTTTGATTGAATATACTGAATTGGTACATGAGTATATGCTATGTATAATATACTAATATGTATTATGCATATATATACTCACAGCTTTGGTACTTGATTGAATCATTCATAATAATCAAGTTAGATTTCTAGATTGTACAATTCTTACTTAAACTTTACTTACCTCTCAGTAGAATAAAGTACCTCCCTTAAAAACCGGAGGGTTGACAAAAAAAAATTGATACCCAGACTCTAACTAGAACTAAAGCTTACAGTTATAACAACAGAAAAACTAACAATTGGTAAAACTGTTAGTTAATAGTTTGAGCCATTACCAAGCCAAAGTGCCGCATTAATTAGAAGAAAGTTTTTCCTTCTTTTGCTACAGGCACATGTAAAGAAAGTCTCACATGCAATAATTGATTACCAAAATTACCCTTTCACATGTTTTGAAAATTTGCAGCAGAGAACACTAAAAGGAAAATGAAAAAATAGAGTTTCTTCTGTTATGTGTCTTAATCTCAATCAAATTTGAATTTATTTACTATATGTGATTCAGATGTTGCTTCTATTTAACCTGTCATGGATTTAACTTTAGATCTGAGCTAGATTAAGAAAATTCAAGCCTAGAGGGCATTCTCATTCTGATGAATACAAAATCTGCTCCATTTTGTAAAAAAAAATTCACATATGATGCGATCTATGACACTGTCTATTTGTCCTAAGAATCTCATCTATATTTAAAATCAAAACCATCTCAAATATAAAACTATTAACATTGCTAAAAATTCAATACTAAACTAACACATGAGTGATGACTAGAGAGCAATCATATATCCATTTTATTTTAAAATTATTAGTTTGAATCTTACTTACTAAGGTTTAATTTTATATTTTCTTTGTGACTTTTAAACATTACTATAAAATATGCAAGCTTTCACGTGATGTCGCGTGACATGAGAAAATGAATCAATTGAATTTTAGTGGACACATGGCAATTTAGTCACACAAGTTATTAAAGATATATACTACCAGCCCTCGTGATAATGCTTGGATTTCAAGGTTATTTTACTTGAATTATTTGACAAGTGCATCCATGGGGAATCTAGGCACGAGCTATGTGATAAAAGAGGGCACATGAGATGGAATTCTAGTCGTTAAAAGGGCCAAGCCAGCCATGACGTACGACAGCTTTGTGCAAAATTGAATGTAGTATAGTATACTATTGATGCCTAACACTAACAAACATAGACCACATCTTAAACTTTTCTTTTTCCGCTTTATGACGAAAAGTAGCGAATAACTGATAGTTGATATACTTGTTGATTGAATTTGTAGTGTTTAAAAAATTAGTGGTTGAATTACTGATAAATAGCATGAAATAACATAAAATTATTTATATTTTAATGAAGATAATAATGGTAAAATTTACAACAAAAAAAAAATATAAGATAAGTTATAAGATCAAATGCTATTTGAAGTAATTTGCCAATAATTATTAATTGATGTGTTAGTAATGACTATTTTACAAAGAATTTGAATTTTTTTCTCTTAAAGTTACAAGTTCAAACTTCTACAAATGAGCTAGTATATATTATAAACACTTAAAATAACTTATCAAAAAGCATTGTAAGCTAGTAAAGAAACGCTAAAAGGTCGTGGAACAGAAAATATCAAACTGATATATTTTTGTCATATCATTTTGGGTCCCTACAAAATTATAAACTTTTAAGTTTAGTCCCTAAAAAAAGTATTCACTTTAGTCCCTATTTGTATTTTATAGGGACTCTATTAGAGGATCAAAAATATCCATTTTTTGTAAAAATAAAAATAAAAATAATAATCAAAATAGGTACTATTCTTACAAACTACAATATTATGGAAGATTAAAATGACCATTAAATTTTATAGAGACTAATCTTAAAAATTTATGATTTTGTAAGGACTAAAACCATATTTAATTTTTTTTTGATAAAAGATATATTTAAGTCATATGAACTTATACCCTAAAACTACCACAGTAAGCTCAAAAATTGGTATAGTGAAAATAGCCTACCTCTATCTAGGTTACTCCTTAGTCCTTACTATTACACCTAATTTTTGTGGCAATTGCTTAAAATGCCAACCTATAAAATTTGGTGATTTTCCTTGGGTGTATTGTTGGCAAAAAGATAAATGATTGAAGGAGATGAAAGACACACATCTAGCCAAGGTAGGAAGCAAAATGGGGTTACATTAATTGAAAAAAAAGAATAAGAGGTAAACTGTTTGGTTGTATGGCATATGGTTTGGATTCTGTTGTCGCACACGGATGGGACCTTTCTCAACTGTTTGCTTTTTGGCGTTTTGGTACCTAAAATTCACATAGGATTATTGAGCTAGCCTACACAAATGATGCGTCATTTTCTTAGTCACTTATTTCGTGTAACGGTTTGAGTCTTAACCGTTAAGGGTTTTCTACTGCCGGTGCATGGAATAGACGATCAAAACAAAATAATTAAGGGGAGCAAGATTTTGATTTTTGTGGTGAAAAAGGTGAAAAATAGCCTCAATAATTGATTTTTGTCATGAGAGATTTTTTGGACAGAAAACTAATCTTTGTTTGAATGATGATAAAATAAAGATTGTACAGTCAAAATGACATGCATTGAGACGTTTTCAATTTTCATCCACATATTGATATATCAATATTAGTGTTTAATAAAGTCAAGAACACACTAAGATTATACAATAATGCTTTAAAAGTTATTAAGAAATTAACAAACTAAAACCTTGATTCTAAACATTAAACAAATTAAGACATTATTTTGTAAAAAAAAACACATTAAACAAATTTCTTTCGCATATAATCAACGGTCAATAATAATTCACATTATTTTAACTCATTCATCTTCGGAATTCTTTTTTGTAGATGTTCGCTCGTATGAAGTATTGATTATAGATGATCTATAACATAACCACTTCAAACATATTGACAAGTCATTTGTAAAATTAAAAAAATGTTGAATTTGATGACAACAACAAAATATTGTACCAACAAAACGGGTCATTTTTAAGCATTTCAACGGACACTTGAAATACAAAATTGAAATTGACTAAAAATAACAACAAAACATAAAGAAACATAACGGTAAAAATATGAAAACACTAACAAAGGCATTAGTAGATCTCAAATTGGCGGGTGATAGAGTGATCAAAACACAAAGATTTGAATCACCCAGTTGCCTTATTCAGTTCACATAATACTTAAGGTGAATAAACACTCATTTTAAGACACATTATTCAACATAGTTTTCATCTACAAAACCCTCCAAATGTATTTATCTTAAGCTTCTCTTCCGTATTTTAAACCTTCTTTTGTGACTCATTCAAGTATCTTGAAACCCACTTCAAATATTACAATGCTCCTCGTACAAATTTCCATAAATTGATTCTTCTAAATTCAACTTACTACAAATCATGCAATACATGATAATTCGTACACCACTAGCACACAATAATTCTTAGGATTGAGGAGCTTGCATTACTGAAAGGTTTGTGCTATCACCCAAAGGAATGTTATTTGGCTTAACTTCATGCATCCTAAATTGCTCCGCCACGTTTCAGGTACCAAAACCGAGAAAAGAAAACTACACCCTTCTTTCAGTTCCTCACAACATTAATTCCAAGTACTCTCTTAGCAACATCAATATCTTTCATCTCAAATTCAGCAATAAATTTCTCCTTGAGATTACTGATCTCTTTCTTGCTAGAACTTATCATTAAGTTAATGTCCACATATAAAAGTAGATAGAGAAAGAATTTCTCAACCCTCTTTATATGAAAACATAATTGTCATACTTGTTTCTCACAAAATTGCCTTGATGGGTACGCCAGGAATCATGTTGGGAACTTGAGTGACCTAAACGGAATTTGTCCATCCTATTCCTACATAGCATAAGGAATGTTTGTGGGCCCAATATTAAAATATGCAAGAACGACACTGTATATGTCTTGTGTTCAATATAAATATGCGGTAAAATGATAATTATTCACATGATCATTATCACATAAATGTTCTGATGCTCCCTTCGGTCTTTTTTATTAGAAACAAAAGTGAGATTTATTATGAGAGAGAATATTAAAAGCAAGAAAGTTGGTGGAATAAAGAGTAATTAATTTATGGGTATGCATGAATTTTTTTAAATATAGAGGTATATTAAATTAAGATGACTATTTTCAATGTATTTCTTTGGTTTTGATGATTTATGTTTTTTGTTTCTTGTATAAAGGACGGGAGGGAGTATCAACCATCTCAGTTTCAGCTACAACGATATTGTGCTACAATAAGTAATCATCTGATCACTCATTCATGGCCATCCATAATAATCCGGGTATATTTTATTTTTCCACTACGATATTATTTTTTTGTATGATCACAATTTTCCTTTACGATCCGGAACAACAACATTTATCAATTATAGCATTATATATAAAACATGTTGTTTTCCTCTCATAAATGATATTATTTTTTTGATAGAAGAAAAATTAAGTCATATCCTTAATAATAAAAGGTTCGATACAAGTAGGAGAAAATTCAAAAAAGATGGTGATAAGTCCAAGATACATTCATCCTAACTAAAGTATGAGCTGCCATATTCGTTTATCGCTTAATAAACTTCACCTTGAAATTAGAATTTAAAATATACACTGACAATTTTTGAAACAACCTTCTTTTTGTCTCTTCTTATTGATAATATATATATATATATATATATATATATATATATAAAGAGAATAAAAACATAATGAAATTATGTAAAAAATAATTGTCTAAAAGTTATACCAAAATAATAGGATAAATATCATATATCTTCCTTTATTTTCCTCTGTGATATATTATGTTTCAAAAGATAAATAGTATTATCTATGGGAAACCTCACTTGTACAGTGGTATCCTTTTCCATCTAAAGGGGACAAATATCCCATTATTATGTTGAGGAAAAGTCGGTTTTGATTTTAGAAATTTATAGTTTTTGAGAGCTTTCTTTTGAATTAATGAGGTGAACTCCACTTATAAATCATACAATTAAATATGTTTCTATAAGTCCCGTGAGCATAGCTCAGTTGGTAGGACAATGCATTATTATATGCAAGGGTTGGGGTTCGAACCCCGGATACCCTACTTATTCACCTTATAAGGTGAATTCTGGCCACTAGGCTACCTGACCAAAAAAAAAAATGTTTCTATAAAATTTTAATAGTAGTTTTAGTCTTAAAAAATATTGTAGTTTGTAAGAATAATCACTATTTTAAAAAAATTTACAAAAAATGAATATTGTTAGTCCTTCAAAATAGTCCTTATAAAATATGCAAATCGAGACTAAAAGTGAATAAAATTTTGTATGGACTAAACTTGAAAGCATGTAATTTTATAGGGATTAAAAACATATTTAATCGTCCCCATGAGCTTAGCTCATTTGGTAAGGGATAATGTACAGTTTGTGCAGGGGCCGAGGTTCGAACTCCGGACACCCCACTTATTCATCTTAAAGGTGAATTTCTCTAGTCACTTGACAAAAAAAAAATCATATTTAATCTAAATGATATATTAGTTTTGAGCGAAAAAATAAAGATACATATTAATTTTTTTAATTAATTTTGCCTCCAAGTATCATACCTAACAATTCTATGGTACCATATATGTATAGACTTTTTTTTTTCAATAGAAAAACTATTTAAAAAAAAGAGTTAAACTAACTCATCCAAATTAGCTAAAAAAAGAAATAAATATGAGACTTTGAGATAAACATGTATGGAGTTCAAGTCAACGCCAGTCGACCAACATAAAAGAGTTCGATAGGAAAAACTAATATATATAAATGAAATTGCATGTCTAGTCTAGTATCAATGTAAACAGTATCAATATAATGTGAGGCTTTTAACGTGAAAACTTAGCAAAAGAGTATTTTGTAAATCAAATTAACAGCATTGACAATGACTTGGGGATACTTGTTTTAGCAAAATGTTTGCGCCACTGTCTTGATAAGAGAAATTTGAGATGAAACAAATGTTATAGATTTGTCTGACTAGACCCTTATTCTTAATCAAATCAATTTGATATGGTGCAATGTTTAATCAACACTTTAATCAAACGCAACCGCCTTAACACTCTTTTCGAGTTTCTTCAATGCATATTCGTATTTCTTTGTAAGGTTTTGCGTCATCCTCTAATTAGTTGCTTACCACACAAAAACAACTAGGTCTGGCATACAGCTATGGTTGAAAATTGAAGTTAACAAAAATAGTAAAATATTGTCACATCGTGTATATATTACTATTTTTTCCCAAACATACGCCAAATCAATCATTTCAGAAGAAAAAACTATGATCTTGAATGCAATATTAACACAAATTGTAAAACGAATGTGAAAACTAATTAACTGAATATTGACAAACATAAATTTGTCACATAACAACAAGTTGTGTAGGTTTTTGTCAAAATAGAGATCGATCCCTTTGGACAATAATTGAGTTTTGTTTAACATTATTAAACGAGAGGGAGGAAGAAAAAAAAAATCAATTGTGTGTTCCAAATCAACTTCAGCTAGTGGAGTAATAACTTTTTTTTTACATGGAATCTAACCTTCTAAAGTGGTCTTGATACACAATTAAAATAAATGTTTATTAAGTTTATTTCTTATTTTAATTTAACTTTTTTTACCACTGTTTTTTACTTTTTCTTTTGAAAATTAATCTCAAAACGAAACCCTTTATAAAAGCCATTCATTCTTTTAATGGTTTTCAATCTCTTTTGTGTGTTTTATTAAGGTTTCGTCCTTGCTTTCAATTGCCTTGGTTATATGGAATGTTCTTCTCTTGTTTCAAGATTAATGACATAGTATTAACCTTTAATTCTTTCGGCTGTAAAGTTTAAAGTGGGTTAGTAGTATTAATTAAAAAAAATTACGAGACTAAAAGATTGATTAAGGCATATGAAATTGTTTATGAATGGCAAGCACTACATCTTTTCAAGACCAGCACATTTGAGGGTTGATTGATTCTTACTTTAGCATGAGAACTAATGAAACTTCAAGCAATCGTTCATTCATTATTTAATTTGTTTTTAATAGTGGTTTAATTAATTAAGTTCTTTTTTTTTTTTTGAATAATAATTAAGTTCATTATAGAGACCCGGATATAACAAATTTACTTGCGAGGATGATCATGACAAAAGCTAGATATATTATTTAATAAACGACTTCATGGGTCAAAAAGGTTAAGACATGGATGAAAGCATATGAAAATGTTTATGCATTGCCTACGCTTCCAATTTTTAATTTGAAGGTTGATTCTTGCTTTAGCATGAGAGCTAATGAAACTTCAAGCAATTGTTCAGTCATTATATATTTGTTATTAATTTAGACTTAAATAGTGTTTATAAGATATAACTCAACTATCAATTGTAATATTGTTAAGTTATCCATTTTCATTTTGATTCGAACATAATACCTTATAGTTGTGTGTGAGTTTTAAATAATGTTTTCACTTCGAGGTCAATAAAAAAAAGCCTATACAGTTGTACTAACAAGGGGGTGGAGCTTGAAGTTTAAAATGACCGCCGGGTGCGTGTGTGCAATGGCTTACCCAAAGTTTCTTTTATTGACCAATACCCAAAGTTTCTATTATGAAGAACCCAATGTTCCTTTAAAAAAATAGGAGTATTTGTAGCATATATATGTTATGTTTTCTAATAATACTACAAATTTTATTACTACTGTGAATTAACAGAGTGCAATCGTGCTTAAGTGCACTGTAATATATTTTTAACTTTAAAGAATCTCACAAAAAAACTCACACAAGATGAGCATTGAGAAGTGGATATTACGACAACATATTAAATATCCATGTACACTTTTTTTTACCTTCCAAGCTATATTTACAGACAAGCGTGCTTTAACAATCATACTTTCATGGATTCCACGTGTGCACCATTGAGGTACCAATGGTATATATCATTGATCAATTAAAGTGTGCCACCTATCAATGTTACTTTATAAATGCTTTATTTGATATATTTTTTTAAAGGATGTGCCACGTGGCACATTCTAATTGGGCAATGGTATATACCATTATGGTACACAAGTGTTATCCTACTTTTCACATATTTGAAAAAATAGTATATAGTTGTATAAGAAAGGTATAATATGGCGCCAAATTATATATTATATCTCACGAGTATCTTTAGATGATTCATAATTAGAGGTCTCCCTTTTGAGGAACGAATACCTAATAAGTAATCTCATTGCGGAGTCAAAAAATGGATACATATTTGGGAGATATGTTATATTAAGAACTCTCTTTTTTATGTGAGACTCACATATTTTTAAAATTAGAATATTGAAGTAATGATATAAAATTATTGATAAATGATTAATGAATTTCGTTTAAAAAATTTGGGCTTAATAGATTCATTGGTCCCCTAAATAATTTTAAGTTTTCATTTTGGTCACACAATTAATAAAACGTACATTTAAATTCTGACTGTTAAGTTTAACCCCAAATGATGTCTATGGTGGACCAACCTTAAGAGTGGTCCACCATAGATCCTATTAATTATTTCAATTTCAACCGTTTGATTTTTTTTAAAGAGCGTCATTGGATTAGACATGTCTATTTTATCTTACGATGTACCACCAACACCTAATTTTTTTTCCTTTTCTTCATCTTCTATATTTTCATCTTCATTAATCATATCCAACGGTCTAAACATCCAATAGTTGGGATTAAAAAGTTTAAAATTAGTAATTGATTGTTTAATAAAAAAATAAGTCTTCACAGGGATAAGTGATTACTAGTGATGACTGGTTATTAAAAATTAGATGTTGTTGGTGAGCAATTTCTGGAGCACCAGCACGAAGAACAACAACAACGAAGAACAGCAACAAAGCAATAGAACAGCTGGGCCAAAAACTGCCATAGCAGCACATCGCCAAACAACAAGAAGAATGGTAACTCGGAATTCCGCTCGATTCCACTTGTTTTTCAGTTCGATTTGTGTTTCTGGGTTACTTTGGTTTTCGATTTTTATTCTAAACACGATTCATCGCATTCTGGCTTTCCCCCAAATTCATTTTCCAAACCCTAACTCCATTTGAACACATTTTGATCTGACAAGAGATAAATTCGATTTGCAGGGATGACGTTTTTATGATGATGCAGCTTGAATAGTTGCTAGTGTTGAGGATTATTGATCTTTTTATTCTTGATTTACTGTTTTATGATGAGGAGTTGTTTTATGCTCGTTGGAGAAGAAAAAGAGAAAAGAAATTGGGATTTTTAAATTGGCATTAGGGGTATTTTAGGTATTTTACATCTTTAACATTATTTTATGAAGAAGATCGTGAACAAGAAGGTTAAGATCTAACTGTCCTTTTTATAATAAATAGATCGAATGGTTAAAATTAACAAAATTAATAAGGTCTATGATTTTAAGGTTGGTCCACCATAAATATTTGAAGTTAAAATTAACAGTCGTGATTTATTTGGCAGACGGAGGAAAATGTGAGGACTTAGACGTACGTTTTATTTGGGGTTAAACTTAACAAACGGAAGAAAAAGTGATGGATTTAAATGTGCGTTTTATTAATTGTGGGACCAAAATGAAAACTTGAAATTATTTAGGGGATTATTGGATCAAATAAGCCAAAAATTTGTGTGAGATAATGAGTTAGAGAGATTAAATGCTTATTAAATACTATAATTAAAAAAAATATATAAATAAGTGATTTGTACATGTGAAACCCATTTAGATACAGAAAAAATGAATGACTCTATTATAGATGCTTTGATGCCTTCCACTTTCCATAGCAGCGTGGCAATCGGGGGCGTATATAAAAAAAAATTGCTCATGCCCAATTATCATGGCCCTTTGCGCGTGTCTTCATAGTAATGTTAGGAAGATTGCTCTAGGGGCCTCTCAAATTGCTTGTGACCCCCTAAAAAACTTCTAAATACTTCTCTTGGGAGTTACGGTCCGATCCAGCTCTATCAATTATGGATCAATAGTTATAAGGTTTGAAATTGACGCAATAGATTAGAAGTTAGAAATTGATTGTTCAATTTTATGTTTTTATTGTTTAGTTTTTACGAACTGAACCGATCAGATGTTAGGATCCGATCCACTCCTGCATTAGACTGAAACAAATTTTTTACATAGAAACACAATGTTTTATTAGAACATTAAATCACCAAAAACATTTTTTTACACATCAAATGTAAATATAGATCAAATGTACCGAAAAACACAAGTAAAATGATAGTACATAAAAACATAAAACATAATATAATGGGTCAACATGCAGACCCAACAATTGAAAACATTGATCGTACATCATCATCTTCAAGAACCGACCAATAATGAATTACAATACCATTGCCATTTTCATCCACAAGAGTTGTATGAAATATGTAAGAGACAAAATATGCAACTCAGGACACAACGTGATTCTCACTAGCTAAACAAATTAGGGCTCAAATTAGACTCTTTTTAAGAAAAACAAAATTACAACATTGGTCAAATATCACATTTGGTCTTTTAGTTTGACAAAATTCCTAAGTTAGTCATTTAAGTTTCGAAAATCTCAATTAAGTCCTTTTAGTTTGACATAATTTACAAGTTAGTCTTTTAAGTTTCAAAAGTTTCAAATAAGTCCTTTTAGTTGATAAATTATTTCACTGACACAGTTTCAAAAGTTTCAAATAGGTCCTTTTAGTTTGAAACTTTTGAAACTTAAAGGACTAACTTAGGAATTCTGTTAAACTAAAATGACTTATTTTATACTTTCGAAACTTAAAGGACTAACTTGGAAATTCTGTCAAACTAAAAGGACCTAATTGAAACTTTCAAAACTTAAAGGACCAACTTAGGAATTCTGTCATATTAAAAGGATCAAAAGTGGTATTTGACCTTACAATATTTGAGTAAGGGTGATTATGATAAACTAGATATTGTAACCGTCATTTTTTTTTTTTTTTTTGTTAAATAAACTAGTGGCCTCACACAATTTAATTGTGGAGTTGAGCTGAGCTCACAGGATTGTAACTGTCATTATTTAAATGATGTATACATGAATTGGAGATGTAATTTATGTTTTTGAATGATTAAGCACACTTTCTAACTTACGTTTGCATAGTTTAATTGAGTAACTGGCCCCACCACAACAACGTTGGAGCTTTTTTTTCTAACTCATGAAATTCAAAAACATTGGATACGAGTGAAGGAGGAGAACAGAAAGATGGAGTGCTCAACCTCCTCAACCCACCGCGAAGCAGAAATCACTCAACAAATCCACACCGTCGACGCTTTCGCCGCTTCCGTCTCCAAATCCCTCCAATCCATCAAAACCACCGCACAACAAACCGCGAAAACTCAAGGTCTTTAGGGTTTCATCTTTCAATTTTCACTTTCACTCTTTTCCTCATATTAGGATTTTCATTTTTACTTTTTTCTTCTCAGTTCAATTAGAAGAGGTTAAAGATAAATTGAAGGAAGTGGAAGATGAATTGGTTAAAGTACTCGCAGGTTCGTTTGTATTAGGGTTTTCAATTTTAGCTTATTTGTTTTAAGTTAGGGAAAATTTGTGAACTTTTTTTGTTTTTGATTTTTCAGAAAAGACGCGTAAAGAGGCTAAGCGAATGGCTTTGTTGGATGCTATTGCTTCTGCTAAGGCTAGAGTTGGAAATCTCAACTCAAGTATTCAAGAGGTTCGAACGAGGAAACGAGAATATACCTCGTTTCTATCGCAGCAATCACTTGGTAATTAACCTCTTTTTCCTGCAAATGCCGCAATTTATAGCTATTTAAGTATTTTATGTTTATACAGATTCACACTCTGTTTGGTGAAGGAACTTAGCATTGACTTAGTGCCCGTTTGGATTGGCTTATTTTTGAGCTTATGCAAAACGGCTTATACAAATAAATAAGCTTTTATGTCTTATTCATAAGCTTGTCAAGGTAGTTTATAAAAAAACAGCTTATGAAGAATTGAAGATACAATTTTCATTAGTGAGAACATATGAATTATCATAAAAGCTTATTTATTTGCATAAACTATTTTTAATAAGATAAAAAATAAGCCAATCCATGGTTGTCGACATCATAATTGGACATGGTTGTAACTTGTTCTCTATTCAAGTCTAAATTTTTATTTGTTTATAGGACATATATTTGATGTTTGCTCAACCTATTTGATATTGTGCACTGCACACAATGTATGTTAAACATAAAGTAGCCAAATGTCATCTTGCATAAGTATTGAGATTACATGTACTATGAGGTTGTCATGTCTAGACGTTAACATTGTTTTTTAATAGCTACTTCAACTTGTAAATCTCTGTTTTTCTTCTGGAAGCATAGAACTAGTAAGAAATGGATTATCATGCAACCTGTAAAATCATTTTTGAAGATTTTAAGTTCGCCTGCTATAAAATAAGATTTGAAGGATGTTTTTCTAACAATGGGTTTGTCGTAACTCATATGCTCTTCATTAACTGCTTTTACAGAACTTGTATTTACACGTTTGTAACTGTTGTGGTCGTAGTTCTTAAGCTTGTAACTATGTTGTGGTCGTTTTGGGGTTTCTGTTTGCTGGGTGGTTATTGGTTTACTACATCTCTGGTGCCGGGTATCAAACCAAGTTTCTCGAGGTTGAAGACAGAATCTCAACCAAGTGACTTCTTGGGAGACAGGCATTGGTTTACTACATCTGTTTAAGCACCATCAGTCTTTTTAAATTTTTTAGCTTTTTTTTTTTTAAAGTTGTAATGAAGTAATTGGATATCGTTGGTCCCTTTTGTGTATCAAAGTTGTAGAATTAATGAAATTGGGCTTCAAAAAAGCCTGTCTTGTACAAAATCGGGAGATTTTATGTTTGACTGATATCATGATGCTCACTTCCATTATTTTTGAATGTATGAACTAGAGTTTACAAATACTGAACACATTTTCTCAAGAAAAAAAGTATGATTGTTTTTTTTAGCTGCTTAAGAATGATTGACATAAGTGAATGTTAGCTGTTGCACAAATGTTATGCATTCCAAGTTTTGATTGAGGAACTTTGTTTTTTTCGTTTCTTCTCTATTATATATTCTATTTGATTTGTTCTACTTTAAACTTGAAATTACTTCGTTAAAAGAAATGTTATGTACTTTTTATAAGATATCCTCTCACCTCCCCCATCTTCTCTTTTAATCCATATGAAGCTTTGGCAGCATCTGAAGGGAGGTTGAATGAGGGCATTGAACATACAGATGAAACACAGGAGGCCATCTCTTGGTATAACAGGGTACTTGGTTTTCATGTCAAAGGGGGATGTGGTAATTGACAATTAACTTTTTTTTTTGCTTAAGGTTTCTTTTTATTCTTCATCACAAAGTTGATATCCTTATTAGTTATGCTCTTCAGGGGTAAAGTTCACGTTCAAGAATATAAATTTGAAGAATCCAAATGAGGAGTACTCTTTTACTGTCTTCCATGATAAAAATACTTATACATGTAAGCAGCCTGCATTTATGATTTTATATACAATATTCAGTGTATATACACTTCATGAAACCTACACCATCTCTTTTATTTTTCAGTATTACGTTGTGAACCTTCCTTCAATGGTATTGAAGAGCTGGTCCATGAATTAAACAAGACAGATGGTCTGTTTAAGTTTGTCAGAGTAATGAGGAAAAAATTTCAAGAAGCATTGGCACAAGGTATCAATGTTTCTTTCTATCTTTTAAATGAGTGTATGCATGTGATGTGGGAGCCTGCATATTGGAGACTGAAAAGACCGCTTGAATTGTAAAATGATAATAATTCCAAATATGCAGTGCTCCAATATGAAGTGATTCTATTAATAATAACAATAATTCCAAATACTTCATATTATAATGATGTTTATTCATTATTTGAAGAAAATTTATTGAATGAATGTTATACCAATTCATATGTATTATTGAACTGTTCAAACATGGTTCTAGTTGATTTGATATTCTTCTCATTAGCTTATTATTATATGAATATAAGTGTTATTGTTCTTAATATATTTTCTTCACATGTCTAATTAAATAGTATCTTCGCTTGTTGGAAATTGGATGAAAGGGATGCTTATAATGAATGTAACTTTATCTAATTGCTATTAAACAGGGAGCTTAGTTCTAACAACAGTTAATCCTGGAGAATCTGCCTTTATATCTTCATCCGCTCCTGGCACATCTGTTAGAAGTGATTCTACAACCATGGAAAATGAGCATGAAGTGGAACGCTCTGGCAGTAGTGCACAATTAAAGAAAAAACAAGTTCGCAGAAGGAAAAGCTTGGCACGTTTATCTCCTGATTCTGCTTCATCTGTTCGCCAGTCTCCACGTTTGAAGGTATGAATTACTATATGTTGTATTTCTTGAACTTTTTTGTTTAACCACCCAGGTATACGTTTATGATCACCACTCTGGAATGTTGATACTTTTCAGTTGCAGTGTTGTCTATTGTACTTTGACAAGCACCGTTTTTTGAAGAGGGTGTGTTTTAGGAAGAATAGAATAAATTGGTAAATGGGGCAGGGAAGTTATAACCAACTAGAAAACTTAATAATGTATTAACTGTAGTTAGCTGAAGCAATATAATGTATATGAGAGAATAAAGAAGGGTTATGGAATTCCCTAGCTTGTATTCTTGTTGTCAGCAATTGATACAGTCAGCTGTTATCTGATTCTGGCATGTCATTTGGACTTGCTAATGCACCTTTTACCTTCCAAGAGTTGATGGGTGAATTGTGAAGGCTTACGGTAGGTGTAATAGAGGGCCAAAAGAACACGTTGAGCACCTGAAGGTTTTTCAATTGTTCCAATGTAATATCTGGGGGTAAAGATGTAAACTTGTTGAAGAAGCTGTAGTGTCTTTGGCCAAATTGCGTCACAAAAAGGGGTTGCTGTAGGCAGACCTGTAAAAGCTGAATCAATAAATTAGTGGCCTGTCCCAAATACGTGAAGGCCTTAAAAAGGTTTTGGGGGTTGATAGGATACTACAGAAAATTTCGGAAGAACTACGGGTTAATTGCCCAACTGCTTACTGAATTGCTTGAGATAACCTCTAATGATCTAAACAAATGGAACATGTTGTCCAAGCATTAAAGCTATAACTTAACTGTCTGTCCTAGGCTCTTAGCAGTCCCAGATTTGGTCATGGCTTTTATTGTTAAAACTGATGTTTCGAGAAATGCTTGGGAGCTGTGCTGCTGCAATAGGGACATCCTCTAGCTTTCCTTAGCTAACAACTATCAGGGAGGGAACAATTGAAATCAGTTTATGATAGAGAGCTAATGACTATAGTGCAGGACTGCTCACAGTGTCAGCAGTCAGTGTGTAAATGGAGGCATTATCTAATGGGGAGGCACCTTTATTATCCGAAATAATGCTCTTTTGAATTTTGTATTTATTGATGTTGGATTAAAAATGATTTTGAGTGGCGAAAAATAAAAATGCTAAAAGAACGGTAACTAGGCTCCGACCTACGCAGCTGCACTTAACCTGGGGTTCCTTTTCTAGGTTTTATGACTCATTCTTGAGTCCTGGCCTCCTGGGGTGCTTTAGGCGTGCAGGGTTATTATTGCACGTGTTCTTTCATCATTAAATTTGTAAATAGTTATGATGGCATGTTTTCTATGTGATTTATTTATATGATTCTTGCACAGAACTCGGCTAAACTGATGTATCATATGTGACAGACTAGGAGATAAAATACAAAGGATGTTTGCCACCTCAGTTGATGCTACGTGCTGAGCTCCCGAGGTTCTCTTGCAGGCATAACTCATTACTCAGGTTGCTAAGTGTTTGCTAACAAATTCACACATTCCAGACATATCTATGTTCTGGTTGCTAAGCTGTTTTTGAAACTATGATGTCAATGTAGTTCTGGTTGTGTGTTATGTCTTGTTTTATTTGTATAGTTCTTTTAATTTTTCCCAAAATCATGTAACCGTCAGTCATTAGGGTGTTGATATAGTTTATTGACAATGTATTTGAAATGGTTTTCCATGATTTTTTATTATTTGTTTCCCTCCTCTTGTGTCCAAAAATTTCACTTTAAGGATGAATCTTATGATAGGGAAAAACTACGGTTTTGTCTGGTTCCACCCATTTGAAGGTGGAAAACATATTTTTAATATTGTGCTAAACTGCTATGTGAAATCTGAAGAAACAAAATAATTAAAGTTGCAAGTTGATTGATCTCAAGTCGAATGCAATATCTGGGGGGTGTTCAACAGTTGGATTTGTTGTATTTTATTTAATTCAAGTTAGTTAAAACAGTTAGGTTTGTTGGCAATTTTTGAGAATTTTTGTGGTGTGTATCGTAAATACGATTTGATGTATCATGCATACATCGTCCAGCTAATTATAGAAATTAAGGTATTATTTTACTCTAAAACCTTTCCCCTTTGATTATGGTGTAGTTTTAATTTTCCTTTCAAAACTCTATTATTATTAGCTTAATGGCTTTACTTAAAATAAACATATAATTATATACACACATATGCAAGGTGCCCAGATACAGTGTCTAGAAAAGAGGGAAGAAGGATTTCCAATTGCTGTCTGTCTTATCTATGTTTGTCTTTGATTTCTCGTGTTCCCAAGTCTTTTACCGTGCTTTTTCCAAATCTACAAATTGTGGTGCAGGACTAAACGTGTGTTTAACATGATCTCACCACACATACAAACATATGCTTAATTTATGTTGAATCAAATGTGACTGTGTCAAAATCACGTTGGCCTGAATTACTAAGTGCAGCTTCTTTTTTTTCCGTTCGAAATGACAATGACTCACTCTGACTTTGATAATATCACCGTCAGTCCAAACATGCCATTGGTTGTTCATGAAGTAAGGTATTGGTATTTGTTCCATAGCTTTTAAGCTTCTTCTGATTCGTCGTTTGCAAGACTTGAGCAGTTACTCTCGTTGCAATCAGTAAAATATTTCCCATTCACCCCTTCTATTTGTTGGATAATAGCAACATAACACCCTGCAGAGATACGTTAGTTAATTCATATAAGTTGTACATAAATACTGTCCATTGTAACTGCATAATTCCAATAAACTCAGACATGAGGGAGTAATATTTGAAACCGGACGGAATAATTCCAATAAACTAAACATAAAAACAGTATCAAGGTTTTACATAAAGTTCGCGACCTCATTCTACGTCAAAGCATAACAGTTTTTTATGCTGCCAAAACCATAACGGTTTGTTTGGTGCATAAGATAGGATATGATATAAAACTTGATAAGGATAGGAAAGGATAGAGACAAGATAAACATTTATCCTTTCATGTGTTTGATGCACACATGATAACAAACATAATATCATATATATCACAATTAAATGACAAAATTAGCCCTGTAATTAATTATATGTTTTAACTTTTTTAATTAAATACAATTAAATTATTATTAATTGTCAATCATCTTCCTTTTTTCCTTCAAAAAATCATCTTCCTTTTTCTTAGGGGTGTCGTCTTCTTCAATTCCAGAAATCAATTAAAAAAAATTAAGCAAAAAAAAATTAAGCAAATGGAAAATAAGTTATTGTGGGGTGAAATTGGGAATAGATTTGTGACAAATAGAAGAGATGGTGTTGAAGAGTTATGGAAGAAGGTAGATGTCGATGGATGGAGATCAGAGAGAACATGAGCGATGAATTGAGAGGGAAAAATAAGAATTTTAACGTTAATCATGATTGGATAACTCTAACCCACCAAAAACTAAGGATAAAAATTACAAAGGCTGAGTAGGATAGGATTAGAAATAGGTTTAAGTTATCCTTTCCTATTGACACACCAAACAGAAGATTGAAACAGGATATGATAGTATTATCATATCCTGTCTTCTTATCCTGTGCACCAAACGGGACCTAAAAGTGAATGAACCAAGACTGGGAAAAATAATACGTTCAGAAACCAAATTCATGAAAACGAAAATCGAGAATCAAAATTGTGACCTCGAGAAAATAAAGATAGCTCAATACTAGATTTAAGCCTTTTAAGAATTTCTATACAAATCTTTGAACTTTCAGTGCAAGTTAGTTTTACACTACCATACTGTACCGGTGTCTCTAAAATGTCTACTCGACTCATAACAAATAATACCCATAGGCCCATCACTGAGTTGTAGGACACATGACATGTCACGAGCAAGACCAAGTCATGCCTGAGTAACTCAATTAAGATAATAGATAAACATGTGCGAGTTTATCCGGTCAAGGGAGAGTGAATCAGATAAGTATCTAGGAGGAGCGGCCCACGATCCTCCAAGATAGATGGCCACGACTGGGTCTTCAGTAAGTGAAATGTTGGAACCATCACTCTACATGTAAGAGCAGTCTCGGAAACCCCAAGAGATATTCACCTTTTACCTCAAAAACACAAATACTCAGACCTTGACCCTGGCTCATCATCGGCAAAGGCACCCCCCCGAAGCTCTTAGCAAGAACACATAAATATCGAGAAAAGCAAATTCATTAACGAGTAGATGCAACAGAGGCAATAAAATAAAAGTGTGTTAGAGGGATGTGGATGTAAAAGACAGAGGAAGCAAAATGTGGAGGGTGATGAATTTTTTTATTCTCTCTCTTTAAGGAATTCTCCCTATCCCTATTATGTTTATGCTATTCTCTTTCCCTTTCATTTCCAGTTATTTTACTAGTCTCTATCAGTGGGAGTGTGAGACCCTTCTACTAGTTTGTAATTTCTTCTAGCATATACACTAGAGGATAAAAGTTCCATTTCCATTTGAACTCAATAAATCAATATTCACTCGATCACTTTATATTATTAGTCCTATTTGAATAAACTGGAGTGGATATACAACTTAGTTAAGCAGCACAAGGGCTTATTATATATGTGCTATGTATAAGCACAAAATATATTATATAAGTGCTATGTATAAGCACAAAATAATATAAGTCAAATTGTTTTCATATAAGCTATAAGCCATTTTCATAAGTTATCCTGAAGAGCTTAAGAAAATAAACCAAAAGCAGCTAATAGTATCATAAGCTATTTCTAGAAGCTCTCCAAAACCATCTCACAAGTTTTTGTTACGGCAGAACCAAACATACACTTATCATCTAAACATGATAACATTAATTCTACAACCTCTAGAATCACTTTTGATCCTCCGAAATTGAAACCAAATATACGCTAAGTAACTCGAAACAATGAATATATATGATCATAGTTAACCATTCAAAGAGGTAACGAACCTGAGAAAAGAAAACATTGTTATGATGAATGATCAAATGGTTGAAAGGTTTAGAAGCACGTCCATCAAAATGAACTGTTCTAACAAAAGGATCACGAAACTTGAACTGATGCAAATCCGTGTGTCTAGAAATGTACACTTCCCTCGCCGGCACCGCCGCAGCATCCGGTAATTCTCGATTCCAACGATTTCTGCAACAATAACAACATTTTCGATTAATTCAATTGAAAAATTCGAATTCAGAATTGGAATTTGAAGAAAATTCGAATTTAGAATTGGAATTTGAAGAGATTTGAAATTTTTTACTTGAACAAGCGATGCCAAACGGGATCGGAATAAGAGAGGTGTTTCAGAGCGGTGGAGGTCTTCGCTAAGTTGCATATGTCGTGGAGGGTGAGATTCTCGGCGCAGTGAGCGATTGAATCGGAGTTTAAATCGGTAATTGTTGTTGACGCCGGCGGCGGAGACGGTTCCGTCGACGGTGACGGTGACGGTGAAGCGGCCATTAAACCCTTAGCTTGTAAGGTTTTGGGAAGAGGATTTATTGAAGATAAGATAAATAGAGTGTGACTAAAAACTACTTCATTTGAAAATTGAACTTAAGTTCTTTCGAACAATTTATCATTTGATGTAGTCAGAGACAAAGGTAGAAAGGAATCAATACAGGTCACGATCCCCAAACTTTAAAAAAAAAAAAAAGATACTAGTTTGTTATTATATTTTTAAATTTTCATATTTATTTGTTGTGAATTTTATATAATAGAGATTACAATTTCGTATAAACTCAATTCCTAGCTCCGCCTCTGGATGCTGCTTATTAATCACGTAAACCAGATTACTTCTTTAAAAACACCCCCAAATTTCCATAAGCCTCCCCACCAATAGAAAAAACATAAACAAAATCACTATTTTTCATGAGGACCTCTAAAAAAAAACTTATTCATAAGGATATATAGATAGATTCACACGTACTAGCTTCAGTAGCTTTATCTAGTGACATTGGTAAAATAATTTAAAAAAAAAACACTTTATCTAATAATAACTAGTAACACACTAACACTTGTTGGGCTAGATGTAGATGAATTGATGTTTATTTAAACAAGCTATGTCATGAGTCAAATTAAGTTAGTGTTTTGCACAACTTAATTATTTTATAATATTATTTGTTATGCTTTTCTGATTGTGTTGATTTCTTTCCACTTAATGAAGCAAGTCTAAAGTAGAGTTAGTAGTGCTCTACCATGTATCCTCCCTTTTCTTTTCTTTTTGAATAAAAGCAAATTGTGTTTTTCTTTAAAGGACAAATAAAGAGTTGAATTTCATTGAGTGTACAAAAAGCTTACAAATTAGCTTATATAGGAAACTCTATAATGAATACAAGAGAGAAAAGATAAATGTATCCTCAACAGATTGTAAGTTAAACTAACTAAACTAAAACAGATTTTCTAACAGATTCTTAACAAAATAATAGTAGGGGATTTATCTAATCTAATAACAATTGTTACTGTTATATGACTGTTGAAATAGTTTCCATTAACCACAACAACAATCAAGTTTTATCCCACTAAATAAGATCGACTATATAGACCAAATTACGCTATAACATTCAACTAGTCATATTTCTATATTTCAGACGAAACCATCGTGTGCATGCAATGTTCTTGTCTTTATAATCAAGACATTACTCTTAACCATTTCCTCCTAAAATCAAGGTGTTGGGGAAATTGGTTTCAAACTTTCAATAATATGCAAAATAACAAATTTTTAGTGTTATCATAGCATATTATTGAATAAGATTAACTACATAAGACTTTAAAGGATTTTTCTATCATATGTAAATGTACACATGTTAAAAAATTTAAAATAGCATTGAACGTATCTTTGTGATGATTTAAATTAAAGACAAATTATGATGATTTATCCAACCTAATGAAAGCTAGTCGCATGTAATTCATAACCATATAAGGTACATTTTACCCTCAATGTAAGTTTTGTCCCACTTGCATATTCATTCACATGGTTAAATATCTTAAATAAATTACGTACAATTATTTAAGAGCACCTTAGAAAGAAAGAAAAAAAACAAAAGTAATAATGATATATATCGAATCAAGCAATTAAGTTTAAGTGGCTATAAGTTACATAAACGACGAACTGTGCATGAAAATATTGATTTGATTTCTAAATAGAACAATTTTTAATCATACTTTATTTACATCTAGATAAACTTCATGTTATTAGGGTCTTTTTCCCTCGAAAACCGAAACATTGACAAAAAAAGTAAGGGTTAATAGGTCTTTACCCCCTGTAATATAGGCCATTTCTGGTTTTCCCCTGTAAAATATTTTTTTTGATTTACCCCCTGTAAAATATTTTTGTTTTGATTTACCTCCTGTAAAATATTTTTGTTTTGATTTACCCCCTTAATAGGCCAAACAAAAACGAAAATTTCTTGAAAAAAAAATGGTTTTTGTTTGGCCTATTAGGGGTAAATCAAAACAAAAATATTTTACAGGAGGTAAATCAAAAAAAATATTTTACAGGGGAGAAAACTAAAAATTGCCTATATTACAGGGGTAGAGACCTATTAACCCAAAAAATAAATAATGATATACACTCTTAAACTTTACAATATTGCACGCCTATGGCAATAACATCCAAGTATAGTACTATAAGATAAGATTAAAAAGTACAGCATATTGTATATTGTCCAATAACCCTATCATGATCAGAATCGAATCTTGTAATAAAAACACTAAACATTTGTTAGGAAACCGCGTCTTCTTCAATGTTTCCTTAAAACAGGCACTAACATGTAAACTTGGAGCCAAGAGATATCATATATTTGCATATCTTATTGTATATAAAATCCTAGTATACTTACGTAACACTAAAGCTACCTTCTCTTTACGATTTTTTTTTAAGGTAAATTGAATTCTGAAAACTCACTTAATTTAATTTAGTGAAAGTTTAAAATATAAAAAGTTGCCGACAAAATTTTAATTTTAATTCTTATAGGATTTATGTTGAATTTTTATCAATTAGGTTGACTTACATGGTTATACTTGAATAATATAAGTTAAATCAAAGCGCACAAATGGAAGACAATTAAATAATTCGAGTATAATTTTTGGGTAGAACAATTTTTTTGTCAGACTTTACTTATGTTTCGATCAAATTTCAGATTATTAGACGTCCTTTCTTCTAAAAGTCGGTGTAAATACATAAAAGAAATAATTATAATATACTAGCATGACTCATGAGGATCTTCAAGTGTTTTGAAGAAAAAGCTCAATTTTTAAGTGCTAAATAAATTAAGCAAAACATCTTTGTTTGGTGTCCAAGGGACCCTGTTTTCTGTCACAACGCGTGCTTCAATAGAAAAATTTCTTCAGGAACTTAGACCCCTTGACTTTTTTCCCCCAAGTTTCACGTTAGTGTCACAAGTGTTTGTATGGATTAATAACATGAACTAACTAAGACAAAATGAAGCACGCAAACCTAGACAAGTTGAATTTGCAAACATACTGGACTAATGCTCCTAAGATACTGTTTGGCATTCTCCTTAAATTAAAGCAAACATTATCTAATAGTACATATACAAACAATGCATTCAAGTGCTATCTCATAACACCCGACATTAGAGATTGAGTTTGTGAATTTGAACTAATGCTTCTTTAATGATGATATCGTTGTAATATTTGTTAGGTATTTTGGTTCTACGGTTTTCGAATTTGAGAGTAATTTGACATATTTACGTGAGTTATGTCCAGTCCATCTTTACTCCATTTAGACTTGCTCAATTTATCCCATTTATCATCATGGATGTGTGACATGTGGCAAAATAGAAAACTAAAGGCTGGGATTAAAAGTGTTGGAAAAAGCACTTGTTTTATCAAAAACAAGGCTACGCGCGTTTCTCTCTCAGATCATGCACACTCCTTCTTCTTCCTCTCACCATCATCATTTCACGGCTTCTCTCTCTCCTCCGCCTCCTCCCAACCTAACTTCGCCCTCGCCGTCCTCCGTCTCGTCGAACCTTCTATCTTCGATTAGATCCGTCAAGCCGCTGCCGCCAACTTCAAAAACCACCTCCGTCTTCAATGGTATTCTCTGTACAGAGAATTCCATTTTTAAGAAATTTCGTTTTCAGTATAAAAGAATGATTTACTGCTTGATTTGAAGTATTGTTTGGATAATTTTGTTGCTCCATTGCTTGAGATTTTTCTCAAAATTAGAGGGTGAAATTGAATGATGATGAGATCTGAAGAGAGAGTTACGGATGACATACCACCACAACGATAAGCAGCAATCTGTGAATCATTGAGTTTGATAATTAATGATAGAAATGGAAAATGAAATAATAAAAAGAGTGATGAAAGTCTGATTCGTTCTTTGCCAGAGAAGTAACCCTAGATAGATCTGACAGAGAAACGCGTGTAGCTTGTTTTTTATAAATCAAGTGCTCTTTCCAACACTTTTAATCCCAACCCTTGGTTTTCTATTTTGCCACATGTCACACATCCATGATGGTAAATGGGTTAAATGGAGCAAATCTAAATGGAGCAAAGATGGACTCAGTTATGTCAATATTGAAATGTCAAACATGCTTACTTGCTAAAAAGACTGATGTTATCTCAATATAATGTCAAACACGTTTTTACCTATAAAAATGTTATTTCATCACACCACTATATAACCAAGGCCAAGACAAACACTTTATATTTTTAACCACTTAAGATATGTTACCCTCAATATTACGAAAGATCGTCATATTTCTCATCTTCAATATGGACCAAACATACGTCAATCAAATAGAACCAAAGTTAACATGAAAATATTCTTACCAATGCTCTACCTACTATATGGTTGGGCATGAGTTAACAATCCATTAACAAGAGCATTACTAATGCAAAATCACTCCAACACCTCTAAACACACCCTTCCAAACTCAGGAATTCAAGAAATAAACATTGAGTAGCCTTATCTAAGTCACAACCACCGACACACTCAACCTATTGATAAATTTTCCAACGCGCCAAGTTATTCTTGGACGGTAATCTATTATTCAAAAACCACATACGCAAACATAGAAACTTTTAATAGTCCAATTGTTTCCACGCAACAACAAAGATAGAAGAAGCTTCCATACATTACTTTGGATCGACGTTATTGAAGTCTGCTTGACCGAACTTCTCACTTTGATTATTTTCTTAACACTATTTATCTTGCAAAATAATGTTATCCATAATAGCCAAACACTCCACCACTAACTCATTTACGAAGAGCAACACTTGTTTGAACACGGACTGAGATTCCCTGCTGTAAAAAAGCATGTTATTTTGCCGCTGTTTTGCATCTTAGCCGTTAATTATAGATCATACAGTTTAAATTAACTCAGCTGTCAAATCATTCTAAACAATCTCAATCACACAATTTAGATCAGACAGTCCTAAACTGTTACAGCGTCCTGTTGGAAATCCAGATCCTTTGAACACAATCATAGATATAAATTATTTGGACGTGCACGCATAAACTTACATATGATTTAATTATTTTAAAAGTAATATTATTTAATTTATTTTTCTTTTATCTTTTTCACTTATGAATGTGTGCCCATATCAAAATGATTTTGGATTGAGATCAAGCAAAAATCTTACTTTCCTGTTAAAACAACTCTTTACGTCAACCTCATCCATTCAATTGTGATGCTAATTAAAAAATATGACAACTAATATATTTTATATTCATTAATTAACGTGATAACACATCATTGAATGTTTATATAAAATAATTATACAATAAATAAAATTTCCCAATTATCCCTTCATAAAAAAAATCCTTGAGGTGCCCCACCTTGAGAAAATAAAAAATCGAATCAAACTCAGATATATACTTCTGGCTTCACATAATTTTATTTATGGGTACGCGAAAGTGGCATGGGAAGAATGAGGATTTGTAGGAATAAAAAACAACAGTCTAAACCACCAAGTTGAAAAAGAAAGAAAACATCTCCTAGTATTTTAATCTTTGTTCCTTTTATATGAATACAACTCAAAAAGTAAACTAAATACATCCATGTAACAAAAGTGGAAATTATATTATAATAAAACATATTTTTTTCTATTTAATGGTATGTGTATTTCCATTTCAACTTGATACGTATTTGTATATATAGTATTTTCTTTTGACAAAATTTGTATATATAGTATTCTTTTTTGAAGAAATATATATTGTATTTTTTGTTTGATATATATAACTTTCTAACATAGTTTGTTACGAAAACTTTACAGCTAAGTTAACTTTAATCTAGAAACTATTAAATTTCTTTCAAATTACATTCAAAACTTTTTTTTTTTATGACGTAAAAGACAAACTCATTCAGTTAGACTTAACCTTCGCTAATTATGTAGTTAGTATTATTTAATAAATGAATTTTAAATTTCATTTATATGTATACTACACAAAAGTTAATATATGTGCGACATTGCACATAATATAATGCTTCACTTCACTCGTCTTATAAATAACTCTATCCATCATCGAAGAAGTAAAACTCATCAAACTTAAGATCTTGAAGAAGAACATACTTCAATATTCCAAACAAACAACACTAGTGGATTTTCATATTCAACTGAATATTAAAAAGAACGTCATTCAACAATTTTTTTTTTAAATATCATTCAACATAATTAAAAATGAAAGGATGAATTTACGAAGAAACTCTCAATGTCCAAGTTAATTGCATACTACAATAAAATACCTACAAATAATGTAATAAAATGAAAGTGATTGGAATAGTTGTACCATTGAATTTGCAATGTTGATGTCCAAATCATTGATTGAATAATCAATTTTTTTAATATAAATCAAATAAAACATCAAACAAGATTGAAAATTAAACAATATCGCATAAACGAACAACATAATGCCACACTCAGACGATTTAATCACAAAAAAAACTAAATCTATGTGAAAATCACTTATTTAAATTAAAATAACGATAAAGAGAGATGATTTCAAGTCAAAAATTGACCTAAAAATATCCTATTAATAAAGAAAATAGAAGAGAAAATCTAGAAAGATAAAACTAAAACAAACTATTTTTTGGTCAAGTAGTCTAGTGGTTAGAGTTTACACATTTAAATATGGAGAAGTGAGATGTTCGAGGTTCAAACCCCGACCCCGGCATATAATATGCAATATCCCTACCAACTGATTTAAGATCACGGGGATACTAAAACCGACATCATACTATTGTTTTTTTAAAGAGACTTTATACTATTGATGAATCCTTTATTTGGATTCTTGGATTTTACAATGCCTCTTGTGTTGTGAATTCCGGGTACTTCAAAATGGGTGATGTACCGTATCCTTTGCGTATCTTGTACCGATACTTGCCTGATACTTCCCGATACGTATCAGGAGAATATTCAAAGATCAAATTTTATTTTATTTTAAAATAATTTTCCGATACATTTCTGATACATCCAGATAAGCGAAGGATACGTCTGTGTGGTCCGATACATACGAATAATGTTCATTTTGGATATAGTATAACAATGATGATGCTCTTTTTGAGATATATTGTGTATGTAATTGACTAATCATCACTCTCTTAATCGTTAATGTTATTTATATTTATGTTGATGTGCTACAAGCCTATGATTGGTTTCTTGTGTTTGTTAATATATTTGCATATTAAAAAAATGGTTATAATTATATTGTACATTTAATTATATAATTTTGTTTATTATCGTATCCTAGCCGTATCGTTTCTTGATTTTTAAAATTTTTCCGTATCGGCATATCAGTGCAGTATTGTATCTGTATCGTATCTTGTATCTGAGGTTTATAGCTCTTGTGTTACTTCTTATCAAAGTATTTTTTATAAGGGATCTTATCAAATAATTATTTATGCAAACAATAGATAAATGATTAAGATGTTCGTAAGACATTGTTTAATTGACAATATCAATATTGTTATATTGATTAGGATTCAAACCTAGAACGTAGGTGTTTATGCGAAATTTAAATGGTGCTTGCAACTTCATCCAGTGACCTATAGATCCAAATAAAGTAATTAGTGATAAAGATATTTTTTTTAGGGAAGTAAGATTAATTAACAATGACATAAAATGAGATCAATATGAAATATATTATATTATATAGTAAGCTATTTATTTATAAACCCGCTGTTGAAACAGCCCATTGGAATATCAAAACTTAGCCCCTGGTTTTCTGACTTCTCTTTGCATAATCCAACTGTTTTCTCTCTCTCAACTAACCCCCCCTTCTTTGCTACATCTTCTTCCTCTTTTATATCAAATGTCAATCCTCAATCTTCACCAACCTTCACTATTTCTCTTTCCAAATTTTACAACATTTTTCATCCTTAACCTCATCAAAAAACATCCTCAACAACTTGTGCAACCAAAATAAACATCCTTGTGACCAAAAAAACAATGTAAACAAAAAAACACTTACCTCATTCTTATTATTTATATTTATATTTACATTTTTAATTATTATTATTTATATTTTAACTTATTTTTTAATCCAATTCCTCTGTTTCCTCTGTTTTTGTTACTATTCCTCTGTTTCTGAATTTTTTATGGGGTGTTTTGATTTTCAAATTTGAATTGGTTTTTGGATACCCTTTTAGCATAAATTAATTTTATTGCATTGAATTTTTCAGTTGGTGAAAAAAGTTAAGAGATTTTATGATTTAATCCAATTCCCCTGTTTCCTCTGTTTTTTAAATTTTTATGGGGTGTGTTAATTTTGAAATTTGTATTGATTTTTGGATACCCTTTGTGCTGAAATTAAGTTTAATGCATTGAATTTTTCAGTTGGTGGTGAAAGCTGAATGATTTTTGGTTTTGGTTTGAATGGGGATAGAGAGAACCTTAGCTGATAGAAAAGGAAGAGATTTTTGTGAACTGCCAAAGGAGACAATTACTAGCAGCAGGTCAAGGAGGAACCGGCGGCGTCAGAAGAAGATGCCGCCGGTTCAGAGACTTTTTGAGACTTGTAAGGAAGTCTTTGCTTCTAGTGGGACAGGAATTGTCCCACCAGCTCAGGACATTGATAAGTTGCGGTCTGTTTTAGGTACGAGGTTCTTGTTCTTTTTTCTTTTCTTAATTTGTTTCATTGTTTTTGTGTTGTTAATCGGTTATAGGATGTGTATTTTTTTCTTTCAATGTATTTAATGATATTTCAGATCTCAGATATATATGTCTCTTAGTCATCAACACAATATCGAGACACATTGATTATATTCAATCACTTTTATTTTCTTAATTATTTTGGTGTCTACACGTCGGTGTCTTGTTAATTTTCATTGTCTTATTGTTATTATTATTAATTGTTTTTGGGGTGTGATTTTTTACTAATTTGCACGATATTTCATATTTAATTAAAGCGTGTTTGATATTTTATGTGTCAATGAACACCGACATGTGTATATGTGTTAGTATCCTGTTCGGTGTCCGTGTTTGTGTTTGATGAGTGCTTCATAAGTTTTTGTGTCAAAATTTTCATGTGTAAATGAAGATACTTGTGACAACTCATAAGGTTTTATTCATAATATATTACATGTTTCATGTTTTGTTTTTAATTGTTTAACTTTTTTCAAAATTGCACCAATTTTTGATGATATCATTTTACCATGAATATTATTGGATGAGTTGTGTGGGGGGTTTTGTGCTCTTTTATATACTTGCCATTGTTTTCTCTCCTTAGTGTGAGATGTGATGTGTCTTAACATGATTTGCATGCATGTGTTTTATTTATGTATTTGTATATTTATATATTATATATTCCGAGGTTCTCTGATTTGGCTATCAAATAAAATAAAAATTTGCATGTTGTCACGTGCTATTTGTTCCCCACAAGATATATATTTTACATTGAAAAAAAATTCAGTTTACAATGTGATGTCAAGTCCATGGTCTAATGTGAATGGGACATCAAGCATATTGATAATAAATCTCTCTCTCTCTCTCTCTATATATATCCTTTTTTTATGCTTCATCCATTCATTTATTCATTTGACTTCTAATATGGATTATTTGGATTTACTTTGTGGTTAATTAGGACTAATTAGGTGTTAATTAGCTATATTATAGGTTAGTAATGAAAGTTTAAATCCCTATTATTAGGTGTAGAACTTTCAAATGTCAATAAATAACAATGGACTTTATAGCAAGCTAAAAATGTTCTTGACATTTTTGTTATCTGTATGGTGATTATTAGTACATTATTGTCGGATAAAGAGAAAGTATTGTTGGTGGCTTAAAGCCTATAAGCCTAGGAATACAAAAACTCATTATCTAGTAAGAGTTATTAATGATATAAAGTCTATGTCAAAACTCCAAAGGTTAATTACAATAGTTATATTCTATGAAACACCGACACATCAGATTGTAAGCGTGTCGTGTCAAGTGTCAACACATTTGATTGTATTTAATGACTTTTATTTTCTCCAATTATTACCAGTGTTTGTGTCGCGTCTGTGTATGTGGTTCATAGGTTATAGGTTATATATGAGTAAATTGTTGAATATTTTCATGAGTTTCATGTGCCATGCAAAGTATACAACTCTAGCTTCTCTTTTGTGCAGATGGAATAAAACCAGAAGATGTTGACTTGGATCCTAATATGCCATATTTCAGGGCAAATGCATCTCACAGAAGGCCAAAAATTACATACTTGCACATTTATGAGTGTGAGAAATTCTCCGTAAGTAACTAAGCCTGTCTAAACTGTTTATATGATGTTTAATAAGAAAATGGATTCCCTTTGCTTAGGATATCTCTACATTCACATAGTCAATATATTGGTGGCCGTTGGTTTCAGATCAAACAGTTCACAAAACATGTACATTTTATTTTTTAGAAAATCCAAACCATCCGATATTGATCCAACTGTTACCGTTGTATTGACTGCATGAATTCATAATATCTTGACTCTAGGGAATCTTGATCCGATCAAACAGTTCGCAAAATATGCAGTTAGATTTAGATCAGACAATTTACAAAACACATTTTATTTTTATAATTTTTTTGAAGAGTTCTGATTTATGCACATTTTTAATGTGTTGTACAGATGGGAATATTTTGTTTGCCACCTTCTGGTGTTATTCCTCTACATAATCACCCTGGAATGACAGTTTTTAGTAAGCTACTTTTTGGAACTATGCACATCAAATCATATGATTGGGTGGTTGACTTGCCTCCTGAATCTCCTACCATTTTCAAACCCTCAGAAAGTGAGTAGTACTTATATTATTCACTGTTTCTTATTTATGATAATGCTTTTGTACTACAACTTATTCTTTTTTCAATTGTAGAACCTAAGCTAGACATATTAAGTACAATAGAATAGTCCTAAAATAGAAAAAATTGCTATTTAATTAACATTTGATACCCTTGTATATTTTAAGATTTTTTTGTGTAATCTAGAAGTAATATGTCCATATCCAAACCACCGCAGTTGTAGTTGCGGTTACCGTTACATTGCAATCGTTAACTTCAGGTGAAAGTACAGACAAATGCGGCTGTAACTGTAGTCGCGGTCACAGTAACGCTGCCATATTTTATGTTAAGGGAAAGTTCGGACAAATGTGGTTGCATTTTCAGTTTCAAACCCTAGTTTAAAACTATTGTTCATATATCATTGTTTTTTTATTGTCCTAGCTGAACATAATGAACATTTATATTCTAATGTTGCAGGCCCTGAGTTGAGGTTAGCAAAAGTAAAGGTTGATGATGATTTCACTGCTCCTTGCAACCCTTCTATCTTATATCCTGAGGATGGTGGCAACTTGCATTGTTTCACAGCAGTGACAGCATGTGCAGTTCTTGATGTTCTTGGTCCTCCATATTCTGATTTTGATGGCAGACACTGCACATACTACACTAATTATCCGTTTTCCAACTTTCCAGGTAAATTTTTCTCTAATACCGACATACTTTTCGACTTTATACCTTAAAATATTTATGCCTTTCTTCACTAATATACTTCATTTTATGATCACATCACACTATTTCTATATCTCTTGACATATCCTCGGATTGTCTGCAGTAAAAGAAAACACGCAATCATGTAGTTAATTGATCTTGGTTGTTGGATAAAGATAAATAGCTTGATTCAAACTTTACAAAATTGGGTTTAAAGTGCAATTAATAATGCAAGTCATTTGATCTTATCCCATCGTTGAGATTCATGATTGCGCGACGAGATGGAATTCGTTGCAATATAATGGATTTAGATTTCTTGTAGTCATGAATTCCAAAGTCACGCAATGTATATTTTACCATATGGCTTAGAAGTAACTACTTAGATTTTGGACCATGATTTGTTGTACTAAACAAAAGACGCAATTACGCGTAGTTTTTGTTCTTACTTCCAAGTCATTTGATCTTGATTGAATGATTCCGATTTGTCTCATTGTGTGCTTTTGTGCCTGCACGCAATCTAGGTCCCATGTGTCACTATCAACATTTCTATTTGCGCCGGACCCCACATAAACTTTAATTATATCTATTGTACTCCAAGTTGACATGTCACTATTAATGTACATAATTGATGTGCTAAACAAAGCTACATTCTCATGAAATTTCAGTTGAAGGACTATCCATACCAGAAGAGAAAAGGAATGTTTATGAATGGCTACAAGAAAAGGACCAACTTGAAGATTTAAAAGTTGAAGGAAGAATGTACAGTGGTCCTACTATTGTGGAGAATATTCTGTCTCAAACATAGACAACATCTTTCAGTTCTTGTAATCATTTTCTATTTTCAAATATCTCTACAGAAAAAAAAGGAGAAAAGCAAATTTTTTATTAATCTTGCAAATTTTATGCTGGTTTTCTTTGTTATTGTACTTTTTTTGGTGTTTTTTTTCTTCTCCTTTTCTTTATGGAACAACAGAAAAAGGAGAAATGTTGCTAATAGAAGCACCATGTTTAATTTTAGCCATCAATATAGAAGTTTGTTATTGAAATTAAACAAATGTGTTATTTATATGTTTATATTGTGTTGAAATAGTAGTATTCTTTAGTTAATTTTTCACTGAGATGTATGGAAATAGATGATTTAATCTATAACTATTAGCAAAGTTAGAATAAAGTTTTGTTGTTAACATTATTATAATCACCACTAGTATATTTTGAAATTGTTTTTAATTTTTCAAACAAAAAGAGTATGATTTATTTCTTTGTTTGAATATCAAATTTATGATAGCATAGTTTTACTAGTAATAATAGACCTCGTGATTAGATTGTAAAATAGAGATTAGTCATCAATAAAGTCGGTGGATACTTCAATTAGCTATATAACAATAAAAACTCTTATTATGTTTTGTCGCAATAATAGTCTCATTTTAATTTGCTTGTTGAACAAACTGGATGGTTGTAATACACGTGAAAATTTTACTTGCTAGCACCTTCGGGTTCGACAGACAATATGTGTGCGCGCACACGAGTGTGTATATGTTGTGTCCGCTGGTAAGGTTGGACATTCCGATCGACCACATTGATCTGATTTGAGTTTAAATTTCAAATGATTTATTTTCATTGAGGTCAGTTCTTCTTCTGGATCTTGTATGAAATATACCATGCACCATATAATTAAATTTTCCATTCTATTAGAGAAACAGAACAAAACATGAAAAATATTCATTATAGAAACATAAAATGCTACATTTTTCAATTTTTACATATATATTCATAGAATGATGTATATATATATATGAAGTAAAACAAGTTTTGTGTTTAGATGACCCTTTTTTCATCTCTCTAGAGTGAGAGCATAGTTGCATGCATGCACTATTATTATTATTCATGATGGTGACATCTTAATTTTCATGTGAGGTGAAATTAGTTACCACACAGATATTGCAATAGCCAACCGTACGTAAATGCTTGAAAATGTTGGTCATGTTTTGATTGTTTTTCTAACTAGTTTATAGATTCTTGATCTTAGAGGGACATGAAAAGGTGGAAGAGAAGAATAGGTAAGTACATGTGATGGAAACATGTGATAGA
>Ga0228710_1000124_pt1 | contig 68693 bp, 56 predicted proteins | sample MedpolnodulmetaG_FD_177995 | JGI IMG/M metagenome (GOLD analysis project Ga0228710, IMG submission 177995) | Root nodule microbial communities from Medicago polymorpha collected in Santa Monica, California, United States - pink nodules | ecosystem: Host-associated > Plants > Roots > Nodule...
AGAGGAAACGGATGATGATGGAAACAAACTCAATGATGTTGAAATCAAAGCACTACTTTTGGTAAGTTACCTAATCTTCTCAAACTCATAAAGATTGGAAAAATTACATTATAATTTTCTTTTCAATTCTTACCTTTTTGGATTTTCAATTCTTACCTAACACTCTAACATTGACACCTGAAAGCCTAGTTGAAAGCAATTTTATAAAGAATCAACCTGCAGTTCAATCATTTTATTCAAGAGGCATTGGACTTTTTATTAATAATTTTTTTTAATTCTTACCTAACAGTTGCACTCACAACTCATCCCAAAAGACTATTTGGGGACTGAATTTCAAACAAATCTTTTAGCTCAATTAATACATGTAGAGAAGCCTTTTTTTTTTGTCCAAACTTAACTGTCAGTCCTCTTCATCTTAAAGTCCACTTGCAAAGTTTTTTGGGGGTTATACTTAATTCCTTACCACTTGTCCCTCTTGTGAAGTAAAATAATGGGTGCAGATGATATTGGTATTATTTGTTTGGTCCGGTTAAAATGGTTTCTATGAATTTACATAATCATGCATTTTAATAAGATTAGAAGGGTATTCAAAACCCATTACAGTTATTTGAAAACAAAATCCATTACAGTTGAAAAAGGTTATACAAATTGAAGACATACATTTCTCAATTTAAAATGTTACATTAGTTATAATTTACTTTATAATTAAACCTAATTCATCAAAGTTAAATGTGGTAAAGATGAATTGAGCAATGATTTTTTTTTTCTTACTTTAAATTCAAATTGAAATCAAACGGATTTTTTTGTTAAAAAAGAAATAGAGGGACGGAAAATTTACTAATAACTAAGGTAGCCCTTTTATTATTGAGCTTACATCTCATTTTACAATTGTTTTTTGTAATATTTGAATTTCGTTCCTAGAAAATCACAAACTAGTTTTATAATACATGTATCACACTGACAAAAAATTTATAGAGCATATACTTATAAGTTTGATTTTTGGTATAGAACATGTTTGCAGCCGGGACAGACACATCGTCAAGTACTACAGAATGGGCCATTGCAGAAATGATCAAAAACCCAAGAATCTTAGCTCAAGTTCAGGAAGAATTGGACAATGTTGTGGGTCGAGATAGGAACGTGAAAGAAGACGACATACCTAACCTACCTTACCTACAAGCAATGATAAAAGAAACATTTCGCCTGCACCCATCAACACCACTTTCCCTCCCACGAATTGCATCTGAAAGTTGTGATATTTTTGGGTACCACATTCCAAAGGGTTCAACTCTTTTGGTTAATGTATGGGCCATCGCTCGTGATCCAAAAGAATGGGTTGATCCATTGGAGTTCAAACCTGAAAGGTTCTTACCAGGTGGTGAGAAGTGTGACGTTGATGTTAAGGGAAATGATTTTGAAGTTATACCTTTTGGTGCTGGACGTAGAATATGTGTTGGGATGAGTCTTGGGCTTCGTATGGTCCAGCTTCTAACTGCTACATTGGCACATTCATTTGACTGGGAACTTGAAAATGGGCTCAATGCTGAAAAATTGAACATGGATGAAGGTTATGGGTTGACACTTCAACGAGCTGTGCCATTATCGGTGCACCCTAAGCATAGACTCTCGCCACATGTGTACTCAATGTGTTTCTGATTTTTAAGTTTGTGTTTGTGAATTTTTCCTTTATTTCTAGTTGCACCCTCACTTCCCTTTCTTGCTTAGTAATAATAATAATGTATGTGAACCCACTTAGGTTGGTCTGATGGTATTGACTTGGGGTCTGGGAGTGTACTCCTCCTAAAGGTCTCATGGTGTCAATTTGAGTGGGCTAGTTTACCTTTTTCAAAACAAAAAAAAATTGTATGTGAATAAATGGGATATGTCGTATGATATGATGGTGTCTAAAGATCCCGAGGGTGGCAAAGTGTAGCCTTAGTTGGTTCAAGTCTTGTGTGTTTCAACCTTTTGAATATATACACTTTTATTTGTTGTAACTTATGAAATAAATGAGCTTGATTCTTTTAATGTTAAAATTAACATGATCAATAATTCATCTTTTGTTTTAATTAATAAATTAGATTAGAATATGAGAGGTTAGAGAGAACCATTAACCATGCATCTTATGCTTATATCATTTGTCTAGACAACGCATCAACAACTCTATTTTAGCATCGATTTTGTATTTAATTTCATAATCAACATAGGTTTTGAACCCCATTTAGATTTCTCTTCTCTAAATATCCTTTTATGCATCAACAAGAAGAATTAAAAGAAACATAAGAATCGTAAGTGGTAGGAGGCTCATTTATGAGATTTTGGTTGTCTAGAGCAAACATATAATTTGGGTCTTAGAGACAATTGTCATCTTCACCCTACCTCAAATTCAAACTTGTGTTGTATCATATATAACATTTACAAAAAACAACACTCACTGATGTAGATGGTCAAAATTTGATTTTAGTTGTAAATAAAGGTAATTCAACCTTTAATGTGTAAAAGCCTACCGATGTTTTTTTTTTTAATCGGCAAAATTTATTCTCGTCGAGTTATACACAAAAATATTACTCGCAGAAACATGAAAAAAGAAAGAAAAAGAAGCGTTATATATATGCGGAACACCTACAATCACCCAATACACACGGAATCTAAAAATTCCAAAATAAAACACCCTAAACCAAAGCTAATCATGAGACTAAAATAGACAAAGATGAAAAGAAGTTAGCTGCCACCAATTGCTAACCACTAAACCCTGCCAAGCATACAAAAGCCTCACAACCAGTAATTAAAACATCCTAGCCAGGCATAACCAACCGGAACAGTAGGCAAGGCCACCTCACACCAACCCTCCTTGAGATTTAGCCCATTCTGCATAAAAACAACAGCAATAAAAACTCCCAGACCCATCACAAACTACCTCTTGAGGATTCCAATTCCGTTCATAGTATAAATAAGTTTGCATGTTAAGCCTACTCAAACTCCAACGCCAAGACAACACGATAATTTCCGCCACCAATTCGTCCACATGATTCACCTTATTTTGGAAAATAATGTTATTCCTAGCTTGCCAAATAGTCCAAATAATTGCGTGCCAAATAATCCACAAACCCTTCTGGATCCTCCTATTACTTCCTTCCTTCCTTACTCCAACAATCGCAAATTCCTAATGCATAAACAAATTAGGAGGCATAATAAAGTAAAAAAATCCAACCATCTCATAACATTCTCCCAAACTTTAAATGTAAAGTTAAAATGTAAGAAAAGATTGTTAGATGATTCTTCCGCACTCCCGCACAAAACACACAAAGAAGATCCGTCCGTAGGTAGACAATTTCACCTTGCTAGATTTCTTTTAAAAGGAATTCTATCAAAAAGTTTCCAAGAGAAAGCTACCACTTTCAGAGGTTCTTTACTTTTCCAAATACACTCAAAAACTCTCTTCTCATCAATGGTCCAAATCTCCTCAACCACCAACATCCTCTCCAACTTCAAATAGCAAGACTTAACCGAAAAACACCCCTCCTCTTCCGGTTTCTAACTCCATCTATCCACATGATTCCCCCACCTATGCCCCTTCAAATCCTCCTTTAAGCTAATAAGAAGTTCTTCCTCCCAAACGAATAAATTACTCCGCCATCCAAATTCCCACTCCCCTCTTTCCCCATGAATTCTATACACTTCATCCACCGTAGCCTCCTTATAGTTAGAGATCGCATAGAGTCTTGGGTATTTACCACAACACGGAATTTCCCCCCTCCACGGATCCTTCCAAAACCTAGTCGAGTTTCCAATCCCAACTTTTCTAATCACTTCCAAATTAAACCACCTCTCCCCACCCACCTCCTCCAATTGGACAATATTTCTCCTTCAACACAAAACTCATCCATCCACTACTATTTCTATTCCTCCACCAATCCTCCACCACTCCCTTAAACTTCTTATTTTCCAACCAAAAATTATTAAATCTAAATGGCCTCGGACCCCAATCCCAACCTCTAAGTTTTAACACCAACAGACAATGATCCGACACATCTCTCGGGAGCATCCATAAAGATGTAGCCCCCCAAAATTGGTTCCACTCTTCCGAAATAAGAACTCTATCAATCCTACTCATTGCTATATCATTTGGATGATACCAAGTATACCTACTTCCCAATAAATTTAAATCGTCCAATTCCACCCTCGTCAAGAATCCATTGAAAAGATTACTCTCCAACGCTTGGGACGATGGCACACCCGCATTTACACCCCTTCTCTCATCACCATTACGAACCGCATTAAAGTCCCCTAAAGTACACCAAGCTCCTTCCCCCAAGCTCCTTCTAGCCTCTTCAATACATTTCCACAATCTCCTCTTAGCCTCCAAATTATATTTTGAATACACGTTAAAGCATGTCCTATGATGAGCTCCCCAATCCAAACACACACCCACAAAACCTTCCCCTCCAAATGTGAATTTAAGAGTAGAGTCAATTTTATTCCACAAAGATAAAATACTGCCACTATTACCTTCCGACGGGAGAAATGACCACCCACAATCTTCGCTCCCCCATAACTTATGACAAAGAGATGGCGTGATGTCTTCCAACTTCGTTTCTTTGGATTGCTAGAAAATCAACCTTATGTATCCTTACTAACTCTCGGATTTTATTTTTCTTCAAAATCCCCCCTATCCCTCCAACTCTTCCAACATTACATCTTCAAAAAAACGTTGCATTCCGGAATCACCTTGCACTAGGGGTGTTCGCGGTGCGATTTGGTTCGGTTTTGAGGTTAAAAGTCATCCGAACCGCAAGGTAAAAAGGTATGCGGTTTGGTTTGGTTCGGTTGACTTTTAAAATAAAATCCAAACCAAATCATTGCGGTTTGGATTGGATCGGTTGATGCAGTTTTTTTAGGCAATAATTTTTTTTGTTTCCAACATTAAAATCAAATTAAAAAGCTAAAACACAACATATCTTCAGTAATGTTTTAAATTTCATCCAACTTTACAATTTTATTTTCATCGAACAATGTTCTCAACTACATAGACCAAATTAAAACATGAACAAAAAGTAATATAACTTTGTAAGAAATACAAAAGACTAATTTTTTTATCATTCTTAAAGAGTTCAAGTAGCACATAAATACATTTTTGAAAGAAAAAGCAAAGGAGAAACTTAACATGAGAAAAAATATGTCATTTTATTAAAGTTTCCATTGAGTTTTTATAAGTATTGGTCTAGGTGATATATATTTAATTAATGTATTTCCTATATTGCGGTTTGGTTTGGTTTAGTTTGGTTGGTAAAGTCAAAACTGCAAATCAAACCAAACCATACGGTTGAGTAAAAAAATGATCTGAATACATCCGAATCAAATGCGGTTCTTTACGGTTTCGGTTTGGATTGGTTCGGTTTGCGATTTTTCTATTGAATTTGTTCGGTTTTGAACATCCCTACCTTGCACCATACATCTCTTCCCCACCTCTGCACCCCCCTCTTCATCCTCTAATTCCTTGCTAGTGATCTCTTCCCGCGAATCAACTGGATTGTGACTGGCCCTGTACCTCCTTTTATTTCTACCATCTCTAGCTATTTCGGTCAATTGGACGCATTTAGGAACACTCAATTGATAAGGTTGATTTCTTCCCATCATTCGAAGCAAAATTGTAATTTTTTAAATACCTGGGTAATTCAACAGTCTAGCAATCTACGGATAATCTTTCACAATTCTTTAATAATACCCACTGCCAAAAAGCCCCAAGAAACCTTTGAATGCTTTGATAGATTTTGGTATGAAACAGTTCATCATCATAATTCAAGCTTTTTGGATCGACTTTCTTCATTTGTGCTCAAACTGTATAGCTTGAATATTCCAATTGTTGTTGCCCAAAGGTACATTTTTCTTTTTGACAAACAGTTTATTCACCTTTAATAAAGCCATGACATACAAAATTGTAAATGCCTTGTGTTCTTCTCCCATTCTTGCTATAGACAGAAATGTAGTAACAAACAATGAAGCAAACTTTAATCCTTTAATCAAGGATTGAAATATCAAAGAAACACATCAAAATCATAGTCCCTCGTTTATTCTTTTTTTTAAGGCTAAAAGTTTACACTTAAATAGTCATGGTAATGTCTTACTCTTTCATTAGCAAGTCTATAAATATAAATATTTGTAAAGGTTAAATAAGTAAATGATCCCCTAAATATTCCAACATTTGATTTTAGTCCCCTAAAATATTTTTTTGGTTTTTGTCCCGTCTTAAATTTTTCATCTATAAAATTAGTCTCTGTTCTCAATGTAGAGCAGAGACTAATTTCATGGATGAAATTTTTTCGAGTGACCAAAAACCTAAAGAATATTTTAGTGGGACTGAAATCAATAGTTTGTCTATTTAAGATGAATATTTACTTGTTTAACCCTACTTGTAATAACAGTTATAGTTACATCTAATGAAAAACACCTTTTTCAATTCCCTTCTAAACTAAAATAAAAAAAAAAAAACACGATGTACATTGTACCCAAGTTTTAATTGTGCATATTGAAAGTATGATTAGTAAGTTATGGTGGGGTAGCAAACAAGGTGAGCGTAAAATTCATTGGATTTAATAGGAGACATTATGTAAGAAAAAAAGAAAGGTGGAATAGGCTTTTGAACATTTTATGAGTTTGATCTTGCAATGTTGTCTAAACAAGGTTGACGTATTATGCACAACAACGACTTATTGATCTCACAATGTTTGAAAGCAAGGTATTTTCCTAAAAGCAATTTCATGAAAGCTTCAACGGGTTACTGCCCAAGTTATACATGGAGAAGTATTTTGCAAGCACGAGTGGTTGTTATTGAGAAAGATGATATTTGAAGAGTAGGAGACAGTCGTCTAATTAATGTATGGGAGGATAATTGACTTCCTTATCAAAATAGACACAAGATTTGATCCCCTAAACCCCCTATTTGTGACATTATGTCTGTCTCAGATCTCATTCACCATGATATTCGATGTTAGAATTCTCTTTTAATTAATGAAAATTTTCTCCCTTTTAAGGCTCAACAAATTCGTCAATTGTCAATTTATTTATCTCAATTGCAAGATGAATTTGTATGGGGTGCTTTACGGTCCGCTACTTTTTCTGTGAAGAGTTCATAGCATTTCTTAAAGGCAAGGCGTGAAGCAGATGGCTCATATAGCTCAATGCAGGACAATAATCACCAAGTAAGGAAAAAATTATGGAAAATAAAAGTATTCCAAGACGCACTCACTTTTCTTGGAGGATTCTACGTGAAAAACTACAAGTAAAATATGATCTTTTAAAAAAAAAGGAATAAATAGAGATCCTTTGTGTGTTCTTTGTGAGAAACAAAATTAGACAATTTCACACCTCTTTATGGAGTGTCATTGGTCAAAGCAGATATGGTTTGCTTACTCTTTAGGTGTGGTATTTAATTCACATGATTCCAGGTATGTTCATTTTCATAAGTGGTTTGAGAAAAATATTATTGATGTCGATGAGAATATTATAGTTCATATTTTGGCCTTGTGTTATGAGATATATGGTGTGCTAGAAATAAGAAATGTTTTGAGAGGACTGATGTTGACGTGGCTGCCACTGTTCAAAAGGCACAAAGATCTATTGTGAATTTTAAGAGTGCTAGTATGGTGTTGGTGGAGACACTAAATGGAGGTCTAATTATGTCAATATCTGATGTTCATTGGACATCTCTTTTTAGTGGTTTCTATAAGTTTAATGTTGATGCAGCAAGTCTGATAAAGGGTGATAAATGGGGTATTGATGTTGTGGTGAGAGATAATAAAGGTACTGTCGTTTGTGCTAGTTTATGGAAAGTTTTTTCATTACCAGATTCAGAGGTTGTTGAAGTTTTAGCTATGCGGAAGGGTTTGGAATTTGCATAAGACATGTTTTTTATGAATCTTATAGCAGAATCAAATGCTTCTAATGTGGTTTTAGCATTGAATGCTCACCAACAATCTCCAAACTATGTTGGCTCTATTATTCGAGATTGTGTTAGTTTTAAGGGTAGTTTTCGTAGTTTAAATTTTTTGCATGTTAAGCGTGAAGCCAGCCAAGCTGCTCATTATTTAGCTACATATGCTTTTAAGAATCTAGATTGCATATGGATCGAAGAAACTCCACCTTATATTTCTACAGTCTTGCATTTGATTTATTGTCAGAATTTCGTTAATGAAATTGTCTTTAATGTAAAAAAAAAATTAATTAATTGTCTCATCACTTACCAGGTACCAACAACGACGTAGTAGCTAGAACCAAATTGAACTGGCCTAGCCATTGATTTCATGTCAATATCATCATAATGTTGTTCGCCATTGTAACACAATAAAAGTATAAGATTCCATTTTTCATACTCTGGTATAAGAAGTAAAAGAAAAACGACATTACGTTCTTTTCTTCTCGTGATCCTTGCTCCTTCTTGTGAGCCAAAAGCGGCTGTCTACAATTGTTTTTGGCACATGTGGAGTTTCCTCGATCACCTATCTTTTTCTCACTCTCTACGTTTCACTTTTTCTCTTGTAGGAAAATAAGGTACATGTTGGATCCAATTACCCAACACCAACGATTTCCTCATCTTATGCTACCTCTATCAGTTATCACCACTTAGACTCCACACCTACCACCCTCATAATAAAAGACAACAACATTTTAACCTTTATTGAAGTTGTATTGGAATCATGAGTTGTAGAATCTATAAATATGTTTGGACAACATAATTTTTTTTTTGTTAGTTTTTGAAATGATATTCAAATTCGTTTAACGTCGTATTGAAGCCGAATTAAAGAATGCAATGTAAGAATTGTTCACGTTACTCAAATTCTCTAGCTTTTTGGTTTATCTCTGTGTTTGTGCATCCTTATCTTTCAAACTAACTTTTATAATGATATTTAGTTTATCTTTAGTATTACGGTGAGTATACCATAATCACATATTACCATTATTTTTTAAAAGCTACACTTTATAGATTCTACGAAATCACGATATCGCCTTAATTCTAACATACATACCGTGATGCAAAAGGCCAAATACCATGTTTGGTCCTTTTAGTTTGACAGAATTTCCAAGTTAGTCCTTTAAATTTCAAAAGTTTAAAATAGATCATTTTAGTTCGAAAGAATTCTCAAGTTAGTCCTTTGAGTTTCAAAAGTTTCAAATAAGTCATTTTAGTTGATAAACTATTTCACCATTATCCTTGCTTTCAGTTAATAATTAACTGATGTTGATGTAGCCGTTAAGTTGTTGACTTCGATCAAAACGTTGCCTTTTAAAAGCTTCAGGGTGTCAAAATGTTATTTTTTTGCTTTCCCACCGGTTTCCGATCCATCAAAGGTAGGCGACTAATCTGGCTCGTGCGTAGAGGCATGCACACTGGCCAAGCGTTGTTCCTCCCTGGGAATCGAACCCGGTATTCCTCGGGTACGTCCTTGGAAGGAGCTCCTTGCCACCGGAACCCAAGCAACTTGGTTAATAGTGCTAGGAAGACATTTGTTGTTGTAAATAGCTTCCTTTCAAGCACTATAAATGATCATTTGTGACCATTAAACGTATCATTTTGACACCTTGGAGCTTTTAGAAGGCAACATTTTGATCCAAGTCAACAACTTAACGGCTACATCAACATCAGTTAAACGGAGACTGATAGCAGGGGTAACGGTGAAATAGTTTATCAACTGAAAGGACCTATTTGAAACTTTTGAAACTTAAAGGACTAACTTGGAAATTCTGTCAAACTATAAGAACCAAAAATGATATTTGACCGATGCAAAACATACACTCATAATCATTTAATATTTTCTTTTCACCCTCCATCCTGGCCATGACCCTTCTCTATTGGTGTTTCTCCCCCGGGAAATTGGAGGAAGGAAGAAGAGACTTGCTAAAGAGTTTGTTTTAAATTTGAATATTTGTTTATTTAACAAATATAAAATAAGTTACGTAAATAAAATATTATTAATAATTTTAAAATAATTTGTCGAAACAAATATAAAATAGGTTAAGTAAATAAAATGTTATTTATAATTTTAAAATAATAAAATTTCCGAGTCACTCATCACAAGGATTCACGTCCACTAAAATGTTTGCAAAGTTCAATCAGCATTTTATTTCGTATTCAGAATTTTTTTAACATTGTAGACCATTCATACAAACGACTAGTGTGTGAATACTAGAATTTTAATAAAATTTAATTGAGGTTAAAATCAGAACTATATAATTTATAGATATCAAAAACAAATTTAACAAGAAAAATCTTAGCAAAGAAAAAGATTAAAAATAATGCATTATTCAAGAAACTAACTTTGACCCAAAAAAAGTAAAAACTCATGGCACTTTTTTTTTTAAAGAAAAAAACTATTAGCACTTGGATTTACATTCGATTCAAAACCAATTATAATAATTCATTTTAACGTCATAAAAAAAATCATTTTTTTGGGTAAAAAAACAAATATGATCCTCTAAAAGAAAACCAAATATAACGATTCTAATGGAGCTAATGCTGTTTTGAATGTCATAATACATATAAGTTGTTTTATATTTTTAAATTTTAAAAATATGTGTCGTAATATATTTTAAAAAACCAAATAAATTACATAATTCATGGTCAGATTTTATTTACTTTTTGACCGAACTTTAAATTATTAAGGCTTTTCTCTCCTAAGAACCAGAGGGTTAACATAGAAAAATATTCACAATATTTTAAAGAGTTTTTCTAATTACACCCCGTATAATCCTGGTTACACCCCAAAATAACAAAATTACCCTTGCATAAATTTTAATTTTCAAAAAGCGTCTTCCTTCTTTCTTGGTTACACCCCAAAACCCCTCTTCCGTCTTTCCTCTTCCAAAACCAAACTTCTTCAAGCATATTTATCTTTTCTATGCAAGATTTCAAAGAAAATTCAAAGCAAATAAGGTTAGCAAGTTGTGTTCTTCAATCGATTATGTTTTTCTTGTCATGGGTTCACTAATTCAAAGCTTTTTCTGAGTTCAATTTGTGTTTTTCTTGTTTTTGCGATTATATGTTTTTCTTTTTCTTGTTCAGCGATTTTTTATTCTAGTTATTTTCAAATTTGATTTTGTTTCGATTAGGCCAATTCAATTTCAGTTTTAAGTAGGTCATGTAAATTTAGTTTAAGTAAGTCGTGTAAACTGAGTTTAACTGTATATACTTAAACTCAGTTTAAGTTGGTCATGTAAATTTAGTTTAAGTAGGTCATGTAAACTGAGTTTAATTGTACATCTAAAAGTTCAACCTTGTTCAATGATTCTGCGTAATCTCAATTTAAGTATGTACATGTAAACTTAGTTTAAGTAGGTCATGCAAACTAAGTTTAAGTGTACATATTTAAACTCAGTTTAAGTAGGTCATGTAAACTCAATTTAAGTCGGTTATGTAAACTAAGTTTACATGAACCTATTTAAACTGATTTTAAGTTAACCTCAACAATGTAAATTGAAACCGTCGTAAAGTGCAGTCGAACAAGAAGAAGAAATTTGAAACTAGCATTATTGAAAAAGAAGAAGAAATTCACTTACTTATATGTAATCGAGTATGGATGAAAGATGTTTTGATTCACTCTTTAATCTTCAATAGAGATTGATTGAACATCAGGATTGTTTGATCGTTTGTGGGTGAAAGAGGGTGAATTTTAGAGTGACAACGAATGAAATCAAGGTTTTATGAAAATTCATATAAAAGGGCAATTTTGGTATTATTATAAACTTTTAAGAAAATTTGGGTGTAACCAAAAATATATGGGGTGTGAATAGAAAAATTCTATTTTAAAATACACACCTGTTGAACTATTTACCGATCTATGTATAGTTCCACAACAACAACAATCAAACTTTCCTTTAAAAAAAATAATAACAACAACCAAACTTTATATCACTATATGAAGTCGGCTACATGGATCCATTTATGTCTTGATGTTCCATCACAAACCATATTTGGATTCAACTCATTAATCTATAGATCTTTCATAATAGTTTATGTTTTAGTTTTTGTAGGTCTTTCTCTACCTCTTTTGATCCGACTTTCCTCCATCTGATCTACTATTCTTACTACATTATCTACATGTCTTCATTATACATGCCCAATCCATATCTAAGCCTATTTTGTACCATCTTTTCTACTATAGGTTCTACCTGCAACTCTCTCTGATGGTGTCATTTATAATCATATCTCGTCTAGTCTTACCAGACATCTAACTCAATGTCCTCATCTCTGTTACATTTACTTTATTTTTGTGTTGGTTTTTAACTTCCCAACACTATGTATCATACAACATCGTCAATCTGACCGTTGTTTGATACAAATTTTCTTTTAGCTTAAGTGGTACTATCGTGTCACATAAAACACCCGAGTCTCTTCTCAATTTCAACCACCTAGATTGAATATGATGATTTACATCTGCTTCTATTTCTATGTCATTTTGTATTGTGGACTCGAGATACTTGAACCATGTAACTTGGGGTATGATAAGATCTTCCAGTTTTTTCTGCAAGGTAAAACTACTTTTCCTTTTGCTCTATCTTTCTTCTACTCAGGCAAAAGCCAAACACTTTTAAGACGTGTCTCCAAGTCTCTAACCTCCAATTTAATTCCTCTCTCGAAAAACGGAAATGAGGGTTATGATTCTCTCTATTTAGGAGCATCTTTATTTCTTCCTTTTTTTAAAAGAAAATTATTTCTTTCTTTTAAAAAGATAAAAACACAAAAAAATTGAAAAAACTTATAGAATAATTAATAGTAGTGGGACTCGGTTAGAGATAAAACCCATCATCTATTTTTGTATGTATATCTCTCCAAATAACTTCTTCTATTTATTATGGTAAATGGGAGGATCCTAACTCCGAAAATGAATTAAGTTTCAATAAGGCCATGACTAATAACCTTTATATTTTGAGGGGAATAACGTCATATTTTATAAATAGTAATCATATGCCTTGTATTAATCATTAAACATTTGTTCATAAAAAGGTATTATAATTAATTTTTAGAAGTAATTTTGAATTTGTGTAAAAAAAAGAAGTAAATTTAAATTTTAAATTAATCTTTGAGTTTAATGGTGGTGGGTTGACTGTTCAAAACAACTTTGCACACACGATAAATCAAAACATTTGGAATCGCCACATCAATTAATGTTTTTAATTTATGTAGGTCAAACGTGACAATTCAAAAATATTTTTATTAGTTATGTATGCAAAATTATTTTGAACCGTCAACACATCACCATTACTTTTAATCTTTTTAAGGATTTAATTTCTATACATCGTGGGTGTAAAAGTTTTACACAGTTTTTTTTTTAAAGAATTTACTAACAAAAGTACTTAAAGAATTTACTAATAATTTTCCAATATAATTGGACAGTCAAGGAAACCTTTCCTTTATAAATATAGCAAGCATCGAGGCTTAGCTTAATGAAACAACTACATTTTTTTCCCTATTCAATATAGATTGCTGTTGTTTTACACAACCACAAATCCTTGTCCTACATCATCTTCATAATCATAGCCACAACGTACACAACACGAATCATGTCTCTATGGCTCATTGCATTCTCTACTTGCATATTATCCATCTTCATATACCGTTTTGTGAAATTTGCAACAAGATCTTCATCACTACCACTCCCACCTGGACCAAAACCATGGCCTATAATAGGTAACCTACCACACCTTGGACCTGCACCACACCAATCTCTTGCAACCTTGGCTGAAACCTATGGCCCTTTGATGCATCTCAAATTAGGCTCAGTGGATGTGATCGTGGCGGCTTCGGCCTCTGTGGCCGAACAATTCTTAAAGGTTCATGATGCTAACTTTAGTAGCCGGCCACCCAACGCCGGTGCTAAGTACATAGGTTATAATTATCAAGACCTTGTGTTTGGTCCTTATGGCCCAAGGTGGCGACTGCTCAGAAAAATCACTACTGTTCACCTCTTCTCCAACCAATCCTGGATGAATTCAAACACTTACGTCAGGTTAGTTAACATCCTTTTATAAATTTTAGCGTAAATTTGTGTATCAATACTACTTTTTATTCACAAGAGCATCTGGATGCGATTGTAAAAGGTCTCTTGCACTTTAATAAGAGGTTTTGAGTTCGAATCCAACTTCGAAAATAAATCAGTGCTAAATCTCATGAAGGACGATTTTGTCAAATATTGTCGTTCTATCTAACTCGAGGGATTAATATATATAATGCATACAGAGATCCTTAGTTTAAAATAAAAAAATAAAAAATCAAGACACTCTTTATCGTCTAATTTTAACCTTATTTTCCTTTGTTAGTTAAAATTCTTACAATATTTGGTATGTACCAGATATTAATTTGAATACATCTTTTAGACGAAATTCAAACATTGATTCATCACGTTACGAGAGTTTGATCGATCACTTTTATTAAACATAAAAAGTAAGCTATAAAATTAAGCTTATCAGATGATACTAAACTCATACATGTGAATCAAAGTTTAAATTCAAATGAAAAATAGTATATTTAAGTTCCTAGGTATCTCGAAATAAGATTATTTCAATAGAGAAAATATATTTAAAGTTTAAAATGTGATGTTTATATAAGATTATTTTTATAAAGAAAATATATTTAAAGTTTAAATTTAAAATATGATTTTTATTTAGTCAAACAGAATTAAATGTGACGTTTATATACTACCTATAATGTACCCATTTTTCAAAAATGTGGCATCTATCTATGCTTGCCTGCCTGCGTTTTCAGTTGGTGTACCAAAAATATCTTAATTATATTTTTTATTGTTCTTTATTTTTTTGTCAAAAAAGAAAGTAATTAATTTTTTGTAGTCCATATGTTTTTGCAGCCCAAACAAAAAAATTAGAGTTTATTTTTCCTTCCATTATTCTTAAAAAATCAAGAATGTGTCTGAAAGTATATCTTTTTTAGGAAGTTTCAAATATATATATATTTTTGATAGGCATAAAAATAATGGTAATGCTCACAACGATAATTTCGATAGATTTAAGCTTGCTTGTCAAACAAAAATTAAGGTTGCAAGTTTATGTCCCACATCTGGAAGTGGGTCATTTTTTTGGTAATGAATATACGAATTTTTCTCACTTGTTAGTTGGATAAAACTCATCCATGTATTTTGTCAACAAAATAAAACGTCAGCATGCATCATTGCCCAGATGAGTTAAGAAATCGTTGAGAAAAAATTCATGTTGAAGGACATAAAAAAATTTCACACATCATTTGTTTTCACACATATATATTTTTTAAAACACGAGACCTACAATAATATTTTAGACGTAGTATACACAACATTAATCAGAGAATAAACATAAAATTAATTATACATTAAAAATGTAAATAATGTTCATTTTAAAACAAATTATTTTAATTTAAGTGACACTCGTTTTAAAACGGATACCGTATTTATATTTATTAAATCTCATAATGACGCAAATAATACTTAAATGACATAAATGAAACGTCATAATGACACGAATATGCAACTCTATCGTATACCATCTCCAATAAGTGAGGTTTGGCTTTATAAGATGTAGTACACAGTAAATACTTCTAGTAGGGAGAAAACAAAAGGAAATCACATCTTATAGGAAAAATGAGTTTTACTATGATATAGAACTAATTTTTTTTTTTAAGGAAAATAGCTTATAGTTTTTTATTATTAATCAATGACAAAATACAAAGAGGTACATCATTAAAGACATGGGACCATCTAAGAACAAGGCCTCTCCAGCGAGAGTATGAGCGACCTCATTCGCTTGTCTCCGACTATAACTCCACCTTAGAGTTTTCGAAATAAACATTACAACATCTTCTACATTCGTCGACTATTACTCCAAACTCGGAAACATCGTTGCTGCCCTTGTTAAAATAATCAACAACTTTCTTTGCATCCATTTTAAAATCCACATTTGAAAGTTGTAACTCATGAACCCAATGAATTGCTTGTAGCAGGCCCAACGCTTCCCCTAAGTCCGGTGCGCAAATGGGATTAGTCCATAGCGTCTTTGCCTTAATGAAATTGCCAACAGAATCCCGAATGCATAAACCAACACCAACGCGATTTAGATGTTCCGAAAACGCGGCATCTATGTTACACTTGAGCCTCCCATACTGCGGTTTTGCCCACTGCCCAACTGAAGACAGCACTCGCTGCCCTCCTGCAATCTGCAGACTGTTATCAGCAGTCAGGTCTGCTATAACACCTGCTGCACCAGCAGCCATTTTCCTGCTATTAGCTTCTCTCCAATCAGCTAGCACCTGTCTTGCTCGAGCTGTGATAGTCTGAGTTGTCTCTGAAGTATTCTGCCAAATCCTTAAGTTCCGACTCTTCCATAAACTCCATAAATTCTTGGCAACCTGTTCAGCTTTTTCCTTTGGCAACTCTTGTAATAGCGCAAAAATGATTTCAGCCACTGTATTGTTATTATGCATCACTGAATTCACTTTGTCTACTAAAGAGCAACTCAACCAAACATTTCCCGCTTTTGGACAATCGAACAGCATATGAGTCACATCCTCATAGCTCTCTTCACACATATATAGCACACGTAGAAGGACAATTCACCCCCTTATCCAACAGTTGTGCACGGGTCGGTAAACACTCGCGACAAATTCGCCATAACATATTTCTCACTTTAGGAGGAACCTTCAATTTCCAAATACTAGACGAATTACCAGGACAGTGTAAAAATGAATTATCTGCAATAACTTCCATACACAGCCGATATGCACTTCTGACAGAATAATGACCATTTTTCTCTAAATTCCATATTAATTGATCTTCCGGCACTTGACTGAACAGCGGCGTTTTGAGAATATCTTGAACCACCGCATCATCAAAATAATATGAAATCAATTGGTGATTCCAGGTATTACTCTCATGATCAATAAGAGAATGAATTCTGGCTTGTTCAATCACTTCGCTTGACTGAAAAGAAATTTTATTCACCTTTTTTCTTGCCGTAGCGGACGCATGGAAAAACTTGGTATTGAGATCACCTTCCTTATACCGATGGGCCTTCGCTCTTTGCCGCCAATATAAGTCTTCCTGCACCAGCAAACGTGTCATGCGTCTCTGCAATCCTTCATAAAAAATAATATCACTCGACCCCGAAGTCTAAAAAGATCTCGTCTACACTCTTCAATATCAACTTTCAGCTTATTGCAATGAGATTTACTCCAATGCTTTAGCTCATCAGCGCACATCTCCAAATTATAAACTATATCACCTTCATTGGATTGTTGCCAACAAGAGCGAACTACATCACCTAAGCTTGGTCCAATTCTCCATGCGTTCTCAAAGCGGAAATTTTTTGGAGCTCTAATAGGATGAACATTAGGGGTACGATCAAGTCTCTCTTCAACGACTCTATCACTCCCCTAACTCCGACCTTGTCTATCAACAGCAAAACAATAATATGATTTTGAGAATAATTCAAAATTTTACAGTTAAAAGAGTTGCGCCAAAATAGTGCTATACCACCACTCCGACCTTGTCTATCAACAGCAAAACAATAATCAAAGCCAAGAACATAATGGAACTCCTCCATTTTATTCTTGAAGACTAATGTCTCACATAAGAAGAGGGCATCCGGTTTATAATACCGAACTAGGAATTTTAAATTAGGAATTGCACTCAGGCTCCCTAGACCTCGACAATTCCAGCTGATTATACTCATTTTTGTAAAAAAATGATATAAAGTTATTAATAAATGATATATAATTATTTTTTCGAGGGAAAATAACTTATATCATTTCATTAAAAATCAGATCAGTAATACATGTTGGAATAAAATGATATATAATTATTATTGGTTATTAATGTGACTCGTTTAATACTTTTTTTATGTGTTGAATTGGATGGGACATAGTGTTTATTAATTATAATTATTATTATTCTTTAAAAAAAAATTATTATTATTATTATTTTTTATGGATCGGAGTGGGATGCCTCGGTATAGGTTACCATAATCAGCTGTTATTTTCTTTTCTGTTTATTTTTTATTTTTTATTGGAGGGTTTTGGCCTAATCGCCCTTTTTTACATCTTTTCCCTTATTTTTAAATAAAATTTCTTTGAGATTGGCGGCATAGGATGATGATTTTTTGGGGTGCCAACCTGGTTGGGATGTCGTTGTTTCTCCTTGATGCCTCACCAATCTCTTGTCTTAGAAAAATATTATTATTATTAAAAAATTATAAATAAATGATATAAAAATCGGTAAAAAATAATTGAGTTCTCTTGAGTTAGGAACTCACATGTCACGTCATAATCTCACTACATCACCCAATTTTAACTCAAATGTTTAAGTTTGAGTGGAGAAAATGTTTGGGTTTGACATTTATAAACTAGTGGGAAAAAATTACAGATTTTAAAATAAGAAGGCTAATTAAACTAGTGTAAATATGCAACTGTTTGCTAATTAAACAAGTGAATTTAAGAGATTTAGTTTTGTATGATTGAAATATGTTTTTGTCCTGCAAATATGCAATTGTTTGCTTTTAGTCTATGCTTTTTTCTGTTTTTTTTAAGGAATGCATTTTTATGTTTTTGTCTGTAGTATATAAAAATATACTTTCCTTTTGCTTTTATTCGTTGTTTTTTTTTCTCGTCCTTGAAGTATTTGTGAAAGTTGGAATCGATCATTAAAATATGTATAATATTCGATTTTAGTACCTTCAATATCAACTACATAAGAACTAAAAATGAATAATACATGTATATTATAGAGATCACTTTTAATATAAAATTAATTTGGCCTCTTCAAAAAAAAAAAATATAAAATTAATTTGCAGAGACTAAGATGAAACAACAAGACCTAAAAGCAAAAATTTGTATACCTGTATGGATTGAAAACAAACAATTTTTTCACAAGCAGTGAAAACATATTTTTATCCCATTAGTTAATAGGTAGTTGAGGGAATGTTTGGTTTCTCACTATTTTTCAAATGACATTTTTCAATAAGTTAAAACTAATCAATTGCATTTTCAGGAAGAGGTAACAAGATTGGTCAACAATTTGGCAAGTAATCATTCAAACTCAAAAGCTGTGAACTTAGGACAACTTTTAAATGTATGTACCACCAATGCACTTGCTAGGGTTGTGATAGGAAGGAGAGTATTTAATGAAGGAAATGATGATGATTTTGACCCTAAAGCTGGCGAGTTTAAGGCTATGGTTGATGAGTTGATGGTTTTAGGTGGAGTTTTCAACATTGGTGATTTTATTCCATCATTGGAATGGCTAGACCTTCAAGGAGTTCAAGCTAAAATGAAGAAATTACACAAGAAGTTTGATGCATTTTTAACAAACATTATTGAGGAACATAAGACTTTTATTTCTAAGAGTGAGAAACATAAGGATTTGTTGAGCACATTATTGTCACTTAAAGAGGAAACGGATGAGGATGGAAATAAACTCACTGATATTGAGATCAAAGGATTACTTATGGTATGTTACCTACTCTTTGGAAAATTAGTGAAAATTGGTATTTTATTTAGAAAGAAAAGGTGCCTAAATTTAAATCACATTGCAACCGATATAATTTCAACTAAACTTATGTTTGGTAAACTTCAATCCAAATAAACTTTGACATTGACCAAATTTTATAATAAGACATATTTACAACTTTTTTTGATTTTTCGTTCAGAACATGTTTGTAGCTGGGACAGAGACAACATCAATCACCATAGAATGGGCCATTGCAGAATTGCTCCGAAATCAAAGAATCCTAGACCAAGTCCAACAAGAATTGGAGACCGTTGTTGGTCGAGACAGGAATGTGAAAGAAGAGGATTTACCTAAACTACCTTACCTACAAGCAGTGCTTGCACCCATCAACACCTCTTTCCCTCCCACGAATTGCATCTGAAAGCTGTGAGGTTTTTGGGTACCACATTCCAAAGGGTTCAACTCTTTTGGTAAATGTATGGGCCATAGCTCGTGACCCAAGAAAATGGACTGATCCATTAAAGTTCAAACCCGAAAGGTTCTTACCAGGTGGTGAGAACTGTGATGTTGATGTGAAGGGGAATGATTTTGAGGTAATACCTTTTGGTGCTGGACGTAGAATATGTGCGGGATTGAATCTAGGAATTCGAATGGTCCAACTTCAAATTGCTACCTTGGCTCATTCGTTTAATTGGGAGCTTGAAAATGGCCTGAAAGCAGAAAACATAAACATGGATGAAGCTTATGGCCTAGGTATTCAAAGAGCTGTGCCATTATTAGTACACCCTAAACCGAGGCTCTTGCCACATGTGTACTCGTCATGTTTCTGATTTTGGAATTTGCTTTTATGCAAGTTGCATTCCCCCTTTCCCCTTTCATATGTTTAGTTATAAAATTATAAATAAATGGATTTGCAATATACTAGTGTGTGAGTGTGATGTTAGTTGGTAAGTGTTTGTATTTCAAACTATATTGTGAAATTATATGCTTTTATTTATGTAAACTTGGGAAATTGTGCGATTTTAACTCTCTAATTTACTTCATTTCTAATTTCATAGTTCTAGTCAGATTTTGACCAAATATTAACCACGTGGTATTGACGTGGCATATTGAATTGACCTAAAAAAACTAGTATATTGGGGAAAACAAATACTACCCTAATTCTGAAATTGGTGAAAATGGCAAAGATAATTGACGAAGACACTCAGGTGAAAAACGAAGGGAGAGCAACAACAGAGTAGCTAAATGGCGACACTGTACGAGTTTGAGGTGGAAAATTAAAGTATTTTTTTTTAATTGTGATGTCAAAATAATGTCATTTTGAATGTTTGAGTTTGCTGGATCATTATTCTTCATTTTGAATATTTCAATTTGTTGGGTTTTTAATTTTATAAGCTGTCATCTTGAATGTCAAAACAATGGTTTAGATAGATTGCTAAACAGGCAAGTGGTTAAAATGTTTAGGAGGTGAGTTCTTTGATTGCTTGATTAATTTGAAGGCAATGACTTGAGGGGAATAGTTGACCAATATCGCATCTTGAACATGCCTTCTGGCATTTAAACCAATCTAACCTCAAAACAAGTAGTATGCATAAATTACTTTCATAGATGTGAAAGGATGCACTGTGCATATTTGTTTTCTGTTTCAGCCTCAAAATTAATCAAAATACACTATGTTAGCCTAAAATTTTACTTTTTGATAACTTATACAAATGGTAAACACATATTGATACTATACCTACAGAAAAGTAAACACAATTATAGAAAAATTCAAACACAAGTGAAATTTTTTAATACCTCTTTCTAAGTTATGTGATTGAAGGAAAATTTGATGAGAAATTAAGATAAATTTGGAGAATTTGAATAGAAGATGAAATAGTTATGAAGAATCGATAAGATAATTAGGGAATGGGCATGAGGCTCACGAAAACAAAGATTAATAAAGAGGGAGAAGAGAATGATTGATTACTGTGTTTATATCCATTGGAGGAGAATTTGGTTACTGCGTTATCACATCATGTGACCTAGTTATCTTTTTAATTTTAAAATCAATTTTAGTTAAAAAAAAATCTTACATCAGCAACAATTTGTTAATAGTTGTTTTTTTAGGGAGTCTGTTAATATTTGGTTAAAATCTGACTACGGGGCTATGAAATTAGAAAGGAGATAAACCATGGAGAAACAAGGGGATTAAAATTGCACAATTGAAAAACTAGGACGGAAAAACTGCAATTAATCCAAATTAATATGAACAACAATTAATATTTTTCTCCTTCAAAAAAATATAAAAATTAATCTTTTTCAAATAGAAAAATTAGATTAGGAGATAATATGAAATTTCATAACAAATGAGTAACAAGACAACATAAAAATAAAAATAAAAACTGCACTATTTAAAGAGATTAACTTTTGAGCCATGAAAAACTCGGAGCTTGAATACACATTGATTCAAAACCAAATATCTTAGTTATAGGGACGGAAGTGGAGTTTAAGTAGTTTTCAAATGTCAAATATATTTACAGCCAGTCAGTCAGTCACAGCAGTTGTTTAATTTTTTATTCAATAAAGTATCAGCCAGACATATTTCTCTAGCTGTCTTCTAAAAAAGAGTATATATTTCTGTAGTTGCAAATGTCCTGGTATAATTAGATATGTGCAATGTAAATAGTCAGATTCTGATTTGCATGTGTAGCTGGTAGAACATAGTGATTGAAGAAATCTTTGATTTGAAGGTATACCAAGTCAGTGTTAGCCAGTATAATCCTTTTATACAGTACGTACAAAGCCTCTGCACAAAGACTATTGGCTGACATCCAACAAGTTATATAATCGAATGCACTTGTTCGAATCCAATGTAACAATCGGAGACTAGAGTCACTTTTACATCCTGCAAGACGGTAAAACAGATCTTAAAGCAAAATGTAAAAGAGAAAGTATATTGATTGACAGCCTAATGGCTGTAAAACTATTACTTGTCAAAACAAATATATTAAAATGAACATTTTCTTTCCGTGATTAATTATCACATTTGGGATGCATAAACTGTAGTAAGTCTCTAATCTAAACTTTCCAGACATTCCACAATTGAAAGAAATATGAGAGAAGTCATTGATTTGGAATAGAAAGGAGTTTGTAAGCAAGCAGAACAGCAAACTCAGATTGCTATGCTCCAAGAGCAATTTTGAAGCAGTAGATTCTTCTGTTAGTGAAAAAAGCTTTCATCTTATAAATTTAGTGTCCAATTCTGTGCTTCAAGAACTGATACTATATTAGCCAAACAAGCACATGGAAAGACCTTAATCACCTTTGTAAACAATGTTAGCCCCAAGGCTATATAAGTCAACTTCAGTATCCTATTTTATTAGTCTGAAAAAATCTATTTAAGTGATGGAATGTAAATGGCAGACACTGTTACCAAAAAAACACTAGTAGGAACTATTGTGCTTCTTGTACAACAGCTGAGAGGGAACCAAGTTTATATAGATGTGAGTAATTTTTACCTGAAGATTAGCTGCAGTTATAGGCAACTTCATCGATGTAACTAAGTGATCCGAAAAAGAAACTCTTTTCAGAGCATATAGCTCAGACGTAGAGGTATTACCAAGAACCAACCACCATTGCTCCTCTTTTATCTGTAGCCACAAATTGTAAACTATTTATGTTCAAATGACACAGACAACAAATTACAACAAACATGAATATGTATGTCTGTCTATATATATATATATATATATATATTGAGAGAGAGAAAGGTGGGGGGGGTGGGGTGGGGGGGGGGATGTAGTTCGAACTAAATCTCCACTCACCATGGTTAAAATTTAATGGTCTCATAAAAATAGTCATCTCACTTGATACATCACACAAACAAACAGCATGGTTATAGACTATTTTTAACCATGATCAAAAACAAAACTTATGACACATGTGAGTCATCTAGATTCAAAAATCAAAACAAAACTGAACCCAAACAATATGAATCGCTCTAGGTATTTATTTTGAGCATGAAACCTAAATCAATCTTGTTTTATTATGATGAATGCAATTTGCCACGTAATTTTATGTAACCAGCGAATTTATTTTGTCAGCTTTGTTACCCAGCCACTTTTCTTTTGTCATTTTGACAATCTTGAATTATTTTGAGATTCGTACATAATATATAAACTTGTTTTTGTACATGTCACTTATTGTTTATCATGTGTCTTATGATTCATAAAAAGAATTGATTCACTATTTGTAACATAGATACACACTCAAACATGTGTGTATTTGAAAACATACCTTCGGAAATCGAGGTACAAATGCTCTAGATGAGTGTCGTCTAGAATTGAGCTTTTCTAATCTGATGTTTAATATGTAGCACCTCTCACCACCAGTTTCCCTCTCCTGAAGCTTTAATTTCATTTTAACATGAGGGAAATTCTGTAAATCCTGGTTAAAGAGAGAAAAACAAACAAAGAAACAAACATGTATTAAGTATAAACTAAAAGAGATGATATGCCTGCTAGATAAATAAAGTACTAATACGTGAAATAATAATTAATTACTTATTTAATTATGTTGTTGCATGATCAATGGCTAACACCTTGTTATTTTCAGAGGTGTTTTAGGAAAGGGTGAAGAAAAGAAGAGAAAAGAGACTTATAATGATAGTATATAGATATGGTACACTAACCCCAAGTTATGCTATGAAAAATTCCTAAAATAAGGTTCTAACAAGCATTAAATTTCAAGGATATTGTAACATATCAAAATTACACACAACAACCCATAGTTTTCAATATCGTCAAAAAGAAGCATGTGCTCATCCATTTTTCTTTAGCGTACCCATGTTCCCCAATTTCCACTCCAAAAAGAAATAACAAGAATCTAAAGAAGCATTAAAGCATGAAGTAATAAGGAATCTTTACCTGGTACAATCTTGAAGCCGGGAAATTTCCAATGACAGTCTGCAATGCTGCCCTGGGGATATCTAGCAATTCTTGTAAACTATAAATCCCTCTTTTGCTTAGTGAAGTTATAAGATCATTATTCATGCATGGGAGCATCCACAACGAAGAGTCTTTGTCCAACCATAAACCCTAAAACCAGGACCCAATATTTTAAGAGTGAAATGTAGGAAATATCCCAGATGTGTGTGTGTGTGTGTGTGTGTGTGTCTAGATATGCACAATTTTATGCACAATATATATTGAAGCCAGGGTTTGTTGAATTTTATGCACAATTTTATGCACAATATATGCACAATTTTATGCACAATTTTAAACTATAAACCAGGACACTAATATGCACAATTTTATTGAAGCCAGGGTCTGTCTTTTCACCATTAGATCTAACAAGCCCAGCAGTTATGTTTTATAGTTTATGTAGTGGTACTATCAAATAAAATAAAGAAGAGTGGATATAAAGTAATTCCCCTTGAAATTTGTTCTGGACAATCGTCTTAAAGTGGTATCCAACAATTCCCTCTTATATAAATATTAGTTGAGGTTTGAATAATGTAAGATATAAATTTCCTTTTTGCATTAGTATGGCCCCTATTCATTTATCTGAAGCATCCGTCTAAATTTGAGTTTACAAAATCATATTGAGCCTACTTCCATTAAATAAAGCTGTCCTTCAGCTGTTGCTTGGGAGGCCAAGCTATTTTGCCATAATTTTTTACAAAACAATGCAATAACTGTTTAGCCAAGAGATCCTCTTAATCTCATAACATCCAACGTGTCCTTCACTGTTCAATAGACTAATCATGTCCCTTCTCTTAGCAAGTTAGGCAGATACTGACAGCTGTCACCAATAGACTTAGTTAAAAACTCTACAGAGTTAATCAATTCTTGATTTCTCTGAATCCTCTCAACTATAACCTGGTATAATGAGCAGAGTAAGGCTCATTGCTTATGGCGAACAACCTCCGGACCACCAGTACCACTATTGGCATATTATATTATGGAGTCTTCAGTGTGAAAGTTAAACTACTGTACTAGCTCTCTGGAGAGAATTTACTAGATTTTCCGCAATCTACTAGCAGCAACACTAGCTTCTAACAAATTTTACCCCATGCCTTAAATCACTGATTGAAGTTGATCCTTCTTTGCACTTAATGGGCCCCAAAAGATGAAGGCTCTTTACCATCCTTTTCCGTTAACATTCATTACAGATTCCTGTTCTTAAATGCCTAGTTCTTAACCTCCAAGAATAAAGCCATGTCGATGATTTCTGATGGTAATTTTGAATTTTATAACATAAATTTGATATGCAACACAGGTTTGCAACCCATTAAAAAAAATCTTTTGATATCACCTTTGTTGCATCTTTAAGCAGAGCGAACATCAACTTGAATTTATCACAATACTCCATAACAATACCAAATTTCTTATGAAACCCTGCTGAAAGTATTGAGACCCCAAAAATCGGGACATCAAGCAAATTTCCACCATGATCATATATATGACATTAGAGCACTTCCCCTTGATGGACCGCCTGTGCGTTTTGTTCGTGAGCGAAATTAAAAATGTCGACTCTGGCCTTCTACTACAATAATTCCTGTCAACATCATTATGGGTTGGCATACGCAGGCGTTGCGAACACCCTCATCTGTACACTATGGAGTTTATCTTGTTCAACTGAGTTTGATACTCATTTCCCATTCCATAAGGCTTCTCTCCAAACTTTCCACTCACATATTGACATTTCAAAGCTCCCAAAACAGGACATTATGATACTATATTATACGTACCAGAATAATAACAGTGAAAAGATCAAAAGAGTGAAAAGCCTTTGTACTATTGCGGAACCCAGACTTATATTAAGGTTATAACAGTTTATGAATACTGGAAAATGAAAATTAGGGAATACAAACCAAAAAGAAAATACTCTACGCAGTTTAAGAGTGCCTAGTCTATCCCAAAAGTTCCAGCCACCGCCTACAATGCATATTCCATAGCCCAATACCCTTTACAAGTGAATCACTCTCCCACAACCCTCCCAGCCGCCAACTCAGCAGTTAGTAACATAAGTGGAGATTTATTTTATTTTCTCACACTTGACGCCTAATCTCCCAAATCGCACCCCCACTTCTTTCTTTCGTAAACCTTTGTTATCTTAGGGCCCTATCACATGGAATAGGGTTTGCTACATTTAAGAGTACCTAGTAGACTCTACCATTAACTAAGCAAAGTGACGAGGGAATATTCTGTAGTACAAAATTTGTAAGATATGAAGATCACACCCCTTATGTTTCAGGGGATAGTGAAATGATTTCTGCACCCAAACTTTTAGAAAATTTGAAATGAACATGTATTCTATTTCAATATTAAGTGTTATTATATCTCAGGAATCAAACTTCACATTTATTGCATCTTTGGAGTTCATATTAGATTATTTTTATTCTAGAAAACTGTATAATCAAAATATCCAAGACAGATTTTTTTTTCATGTGAGATAATCAGAACTAACTTGAACTTGCTAGTTGTATTCAAATTATACAACAGCCCTGAAAGAAGAAAGGTCAGGTGCAGAAAAAATGATTACCTGCATTACCATTTGCAGAAGATGCATGCAAGTTATAGAGCTCGAAAGCCAACCACTATTTGCACATACATCAATCATGGCCTGGATTATGCGTATACTCTGATCTAATACTGATTTCAAGTCTGTGGCATAGTCACTAATTGGCAACTCCAATTGGGAAAAATGAGACTGCATTCAAAATAATTTTATGATCACAAATATAAACAAAGAAAAATTGAAAGAGGTAATCTGGTGCTACATAAAGATATAAAGAAAAATATAATAGAAAGTCTACTATGCTAAAATTAGTGGTTAAAATTACTAACCTGAAATAGAAGATTTGCTTTGGTATGAGGGTCCTCCAAATGATTCTTATCCACTGGATATCTAACTTTCTCCGATAGTGCTTCATTGTATTTTTCCTACGACAAAACAACAGAATATTGTCAATCATTTCATGGAAAAAATTTCATTTTGGAGCAAGTCTGATTTTGACATGACATGAATTGTAGAAACAAAAAGCAAATTATAAGATGAAGGACAATAGTTTGTGTTTACAAAACTAGGATTTAATTTCATCGAAAAAGAAAGTATTAAATGACACCAATTGCTCATTTTATAATATGGATGCATTGATTCATAAAGGGATTAATGAGCTTAAGTTAAAGTTGATTCAGTTGGTAGTACCCAAGTTCCATCCCTCGCTGGAACAATCATTGGCCTGACTTTACTTACCTCCAAGCTAAACTCTAAATTACCAAGTCTTTTTCTTTGGGAATTGGAGGGTCAAGACCATGAAATAACATAAGAATACATTAAAAGAGATGAGATTGTTGACAGGCCTTGTTTATAAAGAATAAAGGGTCAAATTCAGATGGTTGGATATTCAAATGCTAAAGAGTGGGTTTCCCCTATAAATATAAGGTCCATTCCTGAGTATTATGTATTCATTGTATGTAGTCTGTTATCCATAATAGTAAGAGGTAAAGAGTAGTTCAGGATCTAATGTCATAGTTGAACATTGAGTTTGCCAAACACCATCGTGTCACTATCTCAGATTTCACAAACGTGCCGAAACATTTGCTGTTTTTTATCTTTCTTTTTTTATGCAAAATTAGAGTGCAAAAGCATCACATGATAGAAATGACATCCCAACTACGTTGGCACCCCAAGACTACAATTTCTTATTTAAAAAGAAAAACTTCTAATCATCACTATATCGGAAAGGAAAAATACATTGCAATAAGATCAACTAGATTGTTGAGAAAAAAGCATCAATTAAAAATTACTAAATAAAAAAGAATAATACTTGAAATTTACAAGAAAATAATTGACTTTCATTGATAAAAAATAAAACAGTTACCTCATTATGACGCACAGGAAGTTCATCAAATTCGGAAGCAGCAGATAAGACATGCAGAAAGACCTACATACAAAAACTCTTGGCATAATGATTTTGAATAATTAAAAGAAACAATCTTTCAAACGAAGATGGAAAAACAATATAAGAACTGGAATACTATAAGTCTTACTTCTAGTGATGTATCTGGACCGATGTTTGAACCAAACATTGACACAGTCATGTAGCTGAGGTAATACTGAGATGCTACTGACCCCAACATCACCGACTCCACCACATCCTCATTCATCTTTATGCATCCACTGTCTTCCAAATCCTCAAATGTGCTTTGTACTAGGCTGCCAAAAGAGAAGTCTCGGTTAGAATATCATTGCTAAAAACATGGGTTTTTGGTATTTCATGTCATTACCTAGACAAGAACGAACTTAAAAACTCAGGTTCTACATTCTCCAATCCATAGTACGCAGGATTGACCATCTGTCAAAAAATAGTTATTATGAATAACAGTGGGTAAATCTACAAATACAAATATAAAAAAATCCAACATACACATCTCTTTGGGACATATGTTGTTTGGGAAAATTTCACAGACGAAATACTATCCCTCAATTTTTCAATCAGCTCCAAGAGCAGTCCGTCATTATCTCTCTAATGTATAAGACATCCTTGAGTTGCCTTCCTAGTCAGGTTTAATGGAAAACTAATATTTACTATGAGTGTTCGCGTACATAGAAAACATATAATATTTTGATTGTATGTTAATCATTAGATTATCTCTTAGAATTAGTTTCCACATGACGTTATATCAATCATTTGTATCTTGTTTAGTTTAAGATTAGGAGTAATTGTCACAGTTTGTTTTCTTATTCAATAAGGGTTAGAAGTCCGTTATTAATATAAAATCGAAGTCACAATTCAAAGTCTTTTATTGTTTCTCTTCCCCTTCACTTATCTCTAAAAACATACTTACCAGTCTACGGAATAAGTAAGTCCATGTAAGGTAATGCACTGCATCTTGTTTATTGCAGATTGTTCCAGAAACAATTTCAGCATTTATGTGATCATGTAGCCGCTCCCTCAAACTACTTTCAACAGGAAAGGGTTCATACAAGAACTGCAAAATAAAAGAGAAATCAGTACAGATCTCAGCACAATAGGTGTCAAAGTTTAATATAATTGTCATTTCCAATTTTCACCTTTTTGTAGAAGCTCTTCTTGGGTTCATGAACAAGTATCACTGCCTTCCCATGTTGATCAAATTGAGGCCGTCCAGCACGACCCATCATTTGCAAGATATCAGTGATTGGAAAATCAACGTACCTCTTAGCTTTTCCATCATAGTATTCTGTCCCCTGAAAGATAACCAAATTATTGTCAAAACAAAAAATTAATATTTTAATTTGGTAATACATGGTTAGATTCATATTTGAATTTGGTAATACATGGTTAGATTCAAACATTTACGTTTCATTTCTTGTACCCTCAACTAAGAAAGTCTTTTTCTTGAAGTAATTAACATCTAATTTTCGTTAATACCTTGGAGGTCAACCAAGAAAGCATTTTACTTGACGTAAGTAGTGATTAAGCAATATCAGAGGGAGCAACAAAAGTTACCGATTTTGTGCAAAGCCATAGAAAAAATATGGATTCTGAAGGATGTGTATGAGGGGACCACGACTATTGTGAGCATGCAAGTTGGGGCCACTAGATTTCCCTAAAACTAAAGGACTACACCAAGACTCAACTTTAAGCCCCTATGACTTTTAGCTCAGTCTTGTATGCACTTACAGAGCACGGTCAATTAGTCAGATGGCAATCTGCTCAACCCCATAGATTTCTCATAATAGACATTGACAAAGAAAAGGTTATTTCCAAGATATGTAAAAAGCATTAACCTGTTTCCAGCTATTCAAAATACATCCCTTACACGGAGCCAATTTTCGGTCATCAATGGATGTCCCATATTTTGGTTAAACTTAACTTCAATTCTATGATAGTAACCATCCCTCAATATTTCCCTAAAACTAAAGGACTACACCAAGACTCAACTTTAAGCCCCTATCACTTTTACCACAGTCTTGGATGCACTTACAGAGCAGTCAATTGGTCAGATGGCAATCTGCTCAACCCCATAGATTTCTCATAATATACATTGACAAAGAAAAGGTTATTTCCAAGATATGTAAAAAGCATTAACCTATTACCAGATATTCCGAATACATCCCTTACATGGAGCCATTTTTCGGTCATCAATGGATGTCCCATATTTTTGTTAAACTCAACTTCAATTCTATAATTGTAATCATCCCTCAATATAAACGTGTGTCCCAATTCTTCATAGAAATCATAAACAAAAGCTTGTGGAATCTCTCCATAAGGCTACAAATTTGAGTCAATATATAAAAACAATTATAACTACAAAGAGTAAGAATCTACTATATAAAAAGATAAGTCAAAGAATTTAGGAGAATGTACGGTGATTAAATTTTTTTCCATATTTATATGAAGGAATCTAATATAAAAAATGTGTGAAATTATAAACTGCATGAAAAAATGCAATATAAATTTGTTTGAGAAATTATATATGTATGATTGCAGAAATTGGGTTAGTCTACTAATGTTAATCATAAAAAGTAATAGACATAATATTATGATTATAGTTTGAAAGATTATCATCTGTAATATGAAGTAGAAGGTTGAACCAATTGTTACCTAATTCAATATGTGAGCAGTCAAAAACCCTCCCTTGTTATTCTGACTAAGGTAGCTATCAAGTGCAGCCATTGTTTTTTATTTTTCGAGAAAATATGGTTGTGATGAGAAATGATTAGTAGGATTGTGATCAAATCTTTTGGTGGTTATATATAGGTAGAGTCCGAGATATACATTAAGTTAGAGCTTGCCACATAATAGATAAGGAAGCTATTGTAATAAACAAACACTGGTAAGATGACACATGTTAGAACAAGTATTATAGCATGTAACAAAACTGAAAAGATGATAGCGGTTAACAAATAAAATTGAAAAGATGATGACCGTAAAACTGAGAGCATAGTTAGGACAAATATAATGACGAAAGTGTAATAAATTCAACCAGCAAAAACAATAAATATAAAAGGGATATCCCCTAAAAAAAATATAAAAGGGACATGTAATTCACCAAACAGAAGGAAAATTTGTTCCACAAAAGAAGAAAAATTGAAGCTTGAAGTGATGTGCACTGATGGGTAATTAGTAAAGTTGGTGACATTGCTCGTAGTGCCTCACTCTTCTTTATGTATAATTTGTAGGGATTGGTTGGTTGGTGTGATTCACTCACAAGGCACTGGGTTCGAGGGTTCGAGACAGACAACAATGGTTTCATGAATTGAGTAATCGAGGTATTCTAAAATACATCTCTTTTGTCATATATAAGGTTCAACGAAAATGACAAAAGAGATATATTTTAGAATACCTCGATTACTCGATTCATGAAACCATTGTTGTCTGTCTTGAACCCAATACCAATAGGTTATGAGTGAATCACAACAACCACCACTACAAATTATACATAAAGAAGAGTGAGGCACTACAAGCAATGTCACCAACTTTAATAACTACCCATCAGTGCGCATCACTTGAAGCTTCAATTTTTCTTCTTTGGTGGAACGAATTTTCCTTCTGTTTGCATATTTGGTGAATTACATATCCCTCTTATATTTATTGTTTTTGCCTAGTTGAATTTATTGCATTTTCGTCATTATATTTGTCCTAACTATGCTCTTAGTTTTACAGTGATCATCTTTTCCGTTTTATTTGTTAACCGCCATCATCTTTTCAATTTTGTAAACTGTTATAATATTTGTCCTATGTCATCCTACTAGTCTTTGTTTATTACAGTAACTTTCTTATTTATTATGTGGCAAGTTCTAACTTAATGTATATCTCAGACTCTACCTATATATAACCACAAAAAAATTTGATCACAATCCTACTAATCACTTCTCATCACAATACTATTTTCTCAAAGAATAAAAAACAATGGTTGCACTTGATAGTTACCTTAGTCAGAATAACAAGAGAGGGTTCTTGACTGCTCACATATTCAAAGAGGTAACAATTGGTTCAACTTTCTACTTCATATTACAGATGACAATTCTTGCAATCATACATATATAACTTCTCAAACAAATTTATATGGCATTTTTTCATGCAGTTTATAATTTCATACTTTTTTTATATTAGATTCCTTCATATAAATATGAAGAAAAAAAATTAATCACCATACATTCTCCTAAATTCCTTCTGACTCATCTTTTTATATAGTAGATTCTTACACTATGTAGTTATAATTGTTTTTATATATTGACTCAAATTTGTAGCCTTATGCAGAGATTCCACAAGCTTTTGTTTATGATTTCTATGAAGAATTAGGAGACACGTTTATATTGAGGGATGGTTACAATCTTAGAATTAAAGTTAAGGTTAACAAAAATATGGGACATCCAGGGATAATAAGAATAAGACAAACCAAATGGAAAATTTCAATGCTATCTGGTAGTTCATAACTCAATCTTCCATAATCTCAAAATATATTGATTTTTTCCATTGGATTTCATGGTTAGGCCTAACACAGCCCCACAAAACCTGGTTGTGAGGTGAGGATTGCCCCCACTTGTAAACACATTGTTAGGTCATCTCTTAACCGATGTGGGACTCTTTAACAAGATGTAACCACAAAAGCAGTTGGGGTAGGCATGGACCTATACCATGGTTGGATTTGAGACATAACCTCATTCCAGCCAAGACCTAAACCCTAAACATTACCCCTACCCTGGTTTGTTTAACCATGGGTTGAATATGTTTTGTCATGAAAAGACACAGTTTGCATTGCAACCATTTCAGCACTCCGTAAAGGTAAAATATAGTAAATTTTCAACTTACAATTACACAAGTATAATATTGGAGACAGACTAAAGATGTAAAAGGGCGAAATGAAAATTATTTACATTATTGCAGCAATGTTGTACAACATCTGCAAATCAGAAACTTTTTAATAACTCACTTTGACAAACTTGTATTAGATTCTACCTTAAAATTAATGCCTTTGAGGTTTTTTCAATTCAATACATGTTCAACCGACAACATTAAATTACTTTAGTTAACAAAACCTTGTCCGAGTCAAGTCCAATATTAACTATATTAAAAGATAAGTTGCAGCAGCTAGAATCTCTCATGAATGATCAGTTTAAGGTCCAATAAAATGTAAACCAAGCAAGACAAATACACAATCAATTTCAACCTTACCAAAGAAAGAAATTTTTTGTTTATTTCTCCTGGAACTTCTGGAGGAGAAAATGAAAGCCAATATATTGCAAAAAGAAAACATTACAACAATTACATTACCTTGATAATTACTAGATGAGCTGGAAGATTCACACCCCAAGCCAATGTGCTGGTACAAACCAATACCTACATTGATATTATACAGCTAATCAGTAAACGGCATACCATAAAATATGAATGTTTACCTTACTTTTTAAGACAAAAAAGAAAGATAATTAAATTTTTAAAGAAAATAATTGGTGCCTGAATCTTGTTGTTTGCAAAAAGTTCCTCAACAAGAGATCTGTCTTTGTCATTCAGGCCTGCATGATGTAAACCGATGCCAAATTGTAAAGTATGCCTCAAGTTTTGGTCAGAGACTTGAGACAGAACCATCTCCAATGCTTCTTCAGGCATGTTAAGAAATTGCCTTGAATGTTCATCTGAAGCAGCAAACTTCATTCAGAGAAAGATAATTAGCAGTTAACCATAATGAATCAAATATTATTTCCCAGAAGAGATTGGGTATATACCTGAATTAGATCTAGTGCAGTAAGTCTTGTTTGGCGCCGTGACGAGACAAATATAAGAACTGGTTTCGCAGGTGAATGTGTGCATATTGCAGCATATGCTGGTTTATTCATACTGTTCATCCGTGGGCAGTAATACTTTCCAGGATATCCCTATAAGAAGACCAAGTAATTAGCATATTTGTAATGATATTATTTCAAGACTACGCATCACTTAGGGGTTGCTTGATAGGTGTACACGGGTAAAGGTTTATATGGAAAATTAACATAGATATGTATATATGCATTCCAAATTTCATTCGTCGACTCCTCAATTTTACTACTTAAACCAAAAACCAAACAAAAAACGGACATGTAACGTCACAATCTATGTGAAACAACATATCCACTTGCCTGGATATGAACTTCCAAGGGTACGGGCCTCACACTTGGCTTGAAATTGAAGAGTCCGATCTCCTCCACGCCTAACCAATCAGCTAGATCACTACAAATAGAAGGGGGAAAAATAAGGAGTACGTTGATAGAACAGACTCTTATCTTGTACTCTCTCTCTCTCTCCCTAAGTTGGGAGAGACTAGAGAGAGCGGACACGAAAAACATACACGAATAATAGTGGAGTGGAGAAGATATGGAAAGAAAACTAAAATAACTCTATTTTAAGAAACATGGAGAAAAATGAAATAAACTTACCCAGCATTTGCCAGAGCTGTAGAAAGGCCTACAAACCGTACTGGACGCTCTGTTTGTGATGATATATATCTCATCCTAGAAACAATAACCTAAAAACAGAAATTTCCTCATTTGAGCATTCAAAAAGCAACTATGAAACACAAATAACGTATATAATATGATTAGAAAGTTAATAGTAGGAAAGGGTAACCTTTTGCAGTATTACTAGAGAAGAAATGGGTAAAGTACACGAGAAAAAACGATAACCTATTAAAAGACCCCCCTCACCAAAAAAAATAACCTATATGTGCATTAAGTACTGTTGTCCAAATATCCCACCTGTAGATGATAATGTCCTTACCCATTCGTTAAGATGAGTTGGTTAGTCTACAAGCAGTCATTGATTCTCTTAGCAAGCAGTAAATCACCTTTCAAGCCTTGACTTTGTTCGCTACCCTTTAATTTTATTGTTTCTGATACTTCGTCTAAGGATACGTGGTGAATTGAGTTTAATGATGTCAAGATGGAGCTCTTGCCTAGCATCGGGGTGGAAGTATCATGATCAGAAAATGCAAGATCACATCAAGCATTTTCTCACACTAGACTAGACCTGACATTGCCATCTCAATCAGTGTCGTGACTCAAGTTACGCACTCTCAACATCATGAGGCAGTCTATAGAATACTGAGATATTTGATGGCCACCCCCGGAAAGGTCTATTCTTTAAGAAGACTAGTGAATGAAATGTCTCTATATTTACGTATGAAGACGGGGCAGGATCCATCGCAGACAGAAGACCGACCTCTAGATATGGTACAAATGTCAGGGGAAATCTTGTGACATGGAGAAGAAGCAAGGAGTTGTATGAAGATGTAGTACAGAAGCCAAGTTTAGCACTATGGCTCAGGGAATTCGTGTGAAGGTCTATGGATCTACAAAGTCATCGAGGAACATAGGATAAAAATCGAGATTCTACTGAAATTAAATTCTGCCAGTAAAGCCTCCATCAGCATAACCCACAATCTAGCGCAGCAAGATAGGACGAAACATATTGAGATTGAGGATCAATTCATAAAGGAGAAATTTGATGCTGGAGTTATATGTCTACCTTTTGTGACTTCTAGTCAACAAACTGCTGATATCTTAACCAAGAGCTTGGCAATACCTGTCTTTGAGCATTTGATAGGCATGTTGGGCATGATAGACATCTATGCACCAACTTGAGGAGGGGTGTCGGAATCTGTGTTATCTAGAAGAATCCACATGATTCTTTTAGTCAATGCATATCTCCATTCTCCCTATAAATTGTCTATTTATGTTTCCTAAAATTCTCATTGAGAATTTATTGATCTCTCTAATAGGAAGTCGTTTGACTTATGAATAAAATATAACAGTATTGTTATTATAATTTCGACAACTATTATCATCAAAAGATAACATTCAGCAAAAAAAAATTCATATCGGATGCTAGTCTTCTTCAATTCATGGTTTTTTCCTTCCTAATTCTTTTGTCTAGTCCCAAGAAAGCAGCTTGTATATTCCTTGTTATAAAAAATCAACTCTCCCAAAGGTATACATTATATAAGTCACAAAGCTCATTAATAGTCTTATCTCTAACAAGCCCAATTTTGGGGTTAAAACAGAGTGCAAAAATCAACTCTACTCAGAAATATAATAAACATGATGCTGAGTCGGTAGTATGTCACCATAGTTCAATCATATACCTCAAGGATGGGCCCACGATCAGCTCCCAACAAGTGAATTTCATCCAATATGATAAGTCCAACCTATTGATCAGTGGCAGCAAGATTTGAATATGAAATTGATAGCTTAAATAGATAAATGATTTCAATATATAAAATACTAGAGTCCTACAAACACTCAAACAAGTATGAACTCACCTTTGTGACATAGCTACGGCTATGCCAATTACGACTTATACCATCCCACTTTTCAGGAGTAGATATGATGATATTGGATGACAAGAGAGCCATCAAATCAGGAGTATAGTCTCCAGTCATTTCAACCTAATTAAATGCATATATAATTAGCACCAGTACAATATGTAGTGCATGTATACTTTTTTCAATATTCAAAGATAGGTACCATTTTTTTCCCCAGTTGAGACACAAGACGCTTTTTCCAGTCACTCATTCTTTCCCTAACAATAGCCTTCAAAGGTGCTATATAAATAACCTGCATAGTCATATGCAGAGTAGCTTAAGCTTACACAGTTCATAAGATGATGTACTATTGCTAAGGTGCTATATAATAATGAATGCATGACAAAAAATATTACAGTGTAAACAAGGTTTCTTTATTTATTCACAGATATGATATATTAAATTTTCTATGCAGTTTTCTCTTTCACCAAGTGGAGAGAGTAAATCAATATCATTAAGCATCTTAGCAAACCAGCCTGCAGAGAGCAAGCAGCATAACTTCCTTCATATAAAATGTATACTCTATCATATCTCATAATTTTGTTATTCAGGACTCTTGCTCTTTCACAAACTACACTAATAAATTTAAGAACAAACCTTCATATCAGGCTGGGTGTTGAAAAGCCGGAGCATAGCAAGTTCAGCAGATATAGTTTTTCCACTTCCAGTTGGAGCTCCTAATAGAACATTATTGTCCGTGTGATACAAGACATGAAAAGTCTGCCCAAGTAAAAACAGAACAATATCCATAGATTTAAGTCTGTAAAACAACAGTGTATAATTTAACAAAAAAATTCTGGAGAGAAGATCAACCAAAAACCTGTGTTTGTATTGGGTTAAAATGTGAAAATTTATACAGCCCTTCATGATCAATGTTTCCAAGAGAAGACACTGGAAGAGGCTTTAAATCAAGGAGTTCTGTATGAGAAGTACGGACCTGGCAAACGTATATCCAAGTGTCAGACATAAACTGGGAAGGAGCCAGTTCCATACAATAGCTCTAGAAACCAAAAGAAAATTAAATGGACATGTATTACCTCTGGCAATAGTAAATTATGAAAGGTAATAGTGTAGAATGCCTCTGCATGAAGCCATGAATCAGAAATGGCATGAATGTAATATTGCGGTGGATGTGGTTCAAATATAGGCACGGTGAAGGAGAGTTTGTAAGGTTCCCCCTTAGCCATCCGCTTTGTAAGGGTCAAAAGTTCCGAGTGGTAAATATGATCATTCTCAGAGTCCTGTTTGAAATAGTTGACCATGCATTCAATTTGGCGTTAGGAATTATCAAGTCATACGTAACTACAAATTAGTTGTGGCAATATCACACTGGCAGCACATTTTCAGACACACATTGGACATTCTACAGGCAAAACAAATACCTACACTATAAATCTAGAAAATATCAAACAGAAAATGAGACACAAGCAACTCAAAGTTTTAAAGTAAAAGAATATGACTATCTACAAATACTTATAACAAAAATAACTCACTTATCCCATTAGGTAAGAGCTTCTACATAGATCAATCGGTGCTACTGTTGAGTCTCAAAGGGAACATGTTAGGCCCACAATTGATGATAGGCCCCTATTACTAATGTGAAGTAGAAGAAATAGCATAATCCCTTAAAAAATGGGGAGTAACGGAAACGGGAGGACATGATGAGTGTGAAATGGGAATTAGTGGAGCTAAGTATTGGATGAAAAGATGTTCCATTGTTCCTTTGAAAAGTGTTCCATTGTTTGTCTTTTGCAAGGAGATTCATCTCCATCCATTGTTCATTAATTCATTTACGGTTCCATTTTTTGCTATTAATATAATTTTCATTAGTTTCAGTTCATCCTTCTATTTGGTTCTGTAAGAACAACATTTGGACATGGCCTAGCCATGCTGCCAACCTGTAAAGTATCTTTGTCTCTGAGCAAATTTGTGATGTTAGCTTATTGGTTTGACTACGCCAGTTTTCCCTATGGTTTCTCCTTGTTTACTTTTGCCAATTTTTCATTATGAAAATCTCTAATCAACCAGTTCCTTGTAATTGTATTCTTTTCACCCTTACAATACCAGCTTTTACATATTTAGTGATTTATTCTAACCTGATACAAGAATCAGTGGAATCCAGACATAAACTTTAGCTATAAAATAGTTAGCAGAACTGACATCATTATATCAGTATATAATGAGAGGCAAAGTATTTTCCAGCAAATATAAAACGAGTCTCATAACGATTACAGGTAAGGATTGGAGGGTACATTTTGGACCTCCTTTACTGCATTTATTACTCTCCACACCTGGATAAAAGGAGTTGGTCCCTTGGGCCTTGACCCTTGGCATTTTCCTATAAATCTTACTTATTAAATTTCTCATTCATTGATTAAAAATAATCCTTTCTTTATAAATCATTGTGAAAATCCACTCTATCTTTTAGGCCAGGCCTTTAATTTGGACAGTAGTACTAACACAGTTAATACTAATAACTTGCAGCAGGTGTGTAACCATAGACTGCCAAAGGTTGTTTTCCCTTTATATGCATGCAGTGTGTAGTGCTTGCTCAGAATCTGGTCCTTACCGGTTTTTACTTTGTTCGGATGTGGTCTCGAAGGGTGAGTTTGGTTTGAGGGTAAGGATTATTTTAAATTTAAGTTGCTTGGTTCAATTATTTGGAAGGGAAGTGAGGGTAGCAAAATCACTCCTAAGCCAATTTTAGCTCCCGTCCAAAAGTGGGGGGGTTTGGAGGGGAGAGAATACTTGTTACATATTTGGACTTAAATACCCCTTTTATTTAATGTGGCCTTAAATATTAGAATTGTAAAAAAAATTAATTTTACACTTTTGCTCCATTAAACTTCCTTCCCTGTCCTCGTCGAACCAGACACGAGATTTTAAAATCCATCCCCTCACCCCCTCTTAGTTGAACCAACCAAACCCCAAGGGTATTCCATATTTACAGTTTCCAGTGAAAGTTGTGTGAGCCCTAGGTCTCTGAACCAATTCTTGATGATTAGTTTTCATTGTTTAAGTTGAAGGCCAATTTTTTGTATTAATCTGTTGTAATAAGCTAAATTTTGGTGCAGTTGGTTGAAGCGCAACTCTAGTATATTGGAAAAAGATAAGGTGTCAATGTATATTTTTTCTACGGAGCATTGTTTTTCCAATGGGGTTTCACAAACAGATGTGTTGAGGAATTGGCAGGATTCCTTATCTAACCAAGATTGTAAGCAGATAACAAAAACAAAAAATAAACAATTATAATGCTTGATCATTGTTAGAAATCTATTCACCTCTACCAAAATCCACCAGCGTTGAGCAGTACCATGAAAACGATCTTTCCAAATAAAAGCAGGTGTTATGACCAGATCAATCTGAAAATAATGATTGATTATGTAGAAATTGATATCAAGGCTTATATCCTGTGATGAAATCAATGAAAAAATTGGAATCTCAGTCTGAAAAGGATTCTTCAATGTGAACTTACCTTCAAGACAGTTCTGGTTATTGGACTCACAGTTGCTGATAACTGAAGTGACGGAAAATACCCAAGGTATTGCTTGACCAACTAAGATGAACAGGGATAGAAAAATAATAATCAACATTACTTGAATATCTAAGTGACCACCAAAGGAAACTTTTTACCACTTCCTACTAAAAGGTACATACCCTTCCTCCAGGTGCATAACGAATTAATGCCCCAATGTCTTTTTCCTCCATCTCCATCAGGTGATCTAAGTCAGCCCCTCGCTCTTCAAGCTTCCGCAATATCTAAGAACAAAAATAACTATCACACCCAAGTATAAAATGTAGCTAGTAAATATAGTGAATAGAATAGTGGAGGGCATACTTCTCCAGAAAGGTCCCGGTCAAATTGTCTAAGTGGATGTTGGTGCGGCCAAACTTGGCGATCTACTGCTTTGCAATATTCCAACATGAACAAAGACATCTCACACCAGCCTCTTCGTAAACAAATCTCAAATAAAGCGCGCATAATACGAGCCAAGCTTGCACTTATGTATGAAGCGTCAGAAATCAAAGAGAAGGAATCTATAGAGCCTCGAGATATGTACAACTGCAAACAACAGGTTATATATTATTCATGCAATTATTCAAAATTCCTTAAGGGTAAACAAAATCAACAGCTTGAGAACAATACCTGAATCAGAATAGAAATCTTTCCATGTTTGTTGGAAGGACCACCCTTAATTTCTAATGGACATGATGTGCGTGCCAACGTCTCTAGCTCATTCTGCTCTTCTTCTCGAACAGCAATATTCTCAAATTCAGATGAATGTGCAACCATGTTAATCACCTAAAGCATCGGAAAAGGTAAAAAGAACATGAAAAGGAAAATCATAATTATATAAGAAAGAATGTTTTTAGACTGTATACAGGTTTTTACACAGGCTAACGACAAAGAACTGAACTAAGACGCATAAGATAACCAACTAACCAATTGTGCAGCATTTGCAATTTCACAGTTAAACCAGGTATATCATGGTATAAATATAAACCATCATTTTTATAGTATAATAGCATCATTTTCGAGAAATAAAAAATATAGAAGAGAAAAAAATTAAAATAAAGGAGGCAGAAGGCTGCAAAAAATTTCTACATTGGAGACGGCGTCTCCTATTTTTCTTTTGGTACTAGATAGCGTCTCCTTTGAAAAAACCTAGGTTATAATACTTAAAGAAAGTCCACTTCAGGCTATTGTTTATTCTTGTGCGAGAACTTTGTTGTGTGGAGGAGTAATAAGAAAAGTCTAGTGGCTCGATTAAATGTTGAGGTTGAATTTAGAGTAATAGCACAAAGAATCTGTGAGCTATTCTGAATGAAGATTGTACTAGATGACTTGAAGATATTGTATGAAGTTGTTTTGTGACAATAAATCACCTATTAGTATTGCTTAAAATCTTGTTCAGCATGACAAGACAAAACACATCGAAATAGACCGGCTAGCTTTCTTGCAAGCTAGGAACAATAAATATTTATTCACCAGTTTAACATAGTCTTTTAAATGTATGGCTGTATTGGTAGTTATTACGTATAGTTTAGTCTACATAGCTTATTAGTATATATATGCTTTACAAAATTGAAATATTATTTAGAAATATTTTCTACATTAAGTAAAACCAAGTTGGCGACAAATCAAAATTACCTCACTATCATTCATGTGACGCCTCAACATTTCATTGTATGTTTCAACACTGGAATATTGAATGTAAAAGTGGCTTGCAATGCGACCAAGCTCCGTGCAGTAAAAATTGCCACTTTTCTCATCAAACCTCATCATTTTTGCTTTATCAAGTGAACGTGCAGCATCAATAACAAGAGATCTTTGCTTAGAACTCAAAGCAGGATCTGCCATCACCTAAAATAGAAGATTATCAGTAGAAAACCTTTGGATAAATTGTTGAAATTTTGGGGCCTAACTCATCCTCACAAAACCGGCTTGTGAAGTGAGGAGTGCCTCCTCTTTATAAACTCTCATCAAGAGTCTCATCTATCCGATGTGGGACTTGGATTTTTCCCAATACACCCCCCTCACGCCCAGCCCTCTTTGGGCTTGGTGCATGAATAGATAGGTGGCCCTTGAATTCGACAAGCTCTGATACCATGTTGAAATTTTGGGGCCTAACTCATCCTCACAAAACTGGCTTGTGAAGTGAGGAGTACCTCCTCTTTATAAACTCTCATCAAGAGTCTCATCTATCCGATGTGGAACTTGGGTTTTTCGCAATATATACAAAAACAACTAGCAAAAACTACTTTCAGAATGATGTGAAAGGATCTCGCATTTGAAGATCTATGAAATGCAACAAATTATCAACAATCAATTTTAAATTATTAGTATTGATACATTGTTTCCATGCAAAAGTTAATTATCAACCTTTTTCAGGAGTCTTGTGGCTCTCTACATCTTCCTTTCCATGCAAAACAAAAAAAAAAACTCACTTTCTTAAATCAGCCTCCTATTTTTGTCCATTTACTTTGCATTCTGTTAGCTGTCAGTTATACAGTTGTTGATAACAGAATTAGGTGCTGGTATGCAGCATTTGCCCTTAAGTTTTTTAACATACACCTTTTTTAGAGGTTCACAAACATATATGAACCTATGCTACAAGATCCAAAATATTATAAAACTGGTTTAATAAAGAAAAAAGTTTGTAGGTAGGTACCTCATCCCAACCAATACCATATGCCAAAGGATTCATCCTCATCCTTATGAAAAGATAAGTATATCCTAGCCATGCACAGGCTTCCTTAACATTAGTTACGGTGCCCAATGCCACTTCTGCATTCAAATTATCTTTCAACGAGCTAATAAACTGCAAAGTATTGAACAAAGATAGTCAACAGAATACCAAATATATGAAGAAAATGTTATGCATGATCCAATGCACAGACAAAGATTCAGAATACATGTATGAACAGAACAGCCTCAGCAGTTACCCAATCATTACCTGGCTTTCTATAGGGAGTTGACTTGTCAGTAGTCGCAAATAATATGCTAGTTTGTCGTGAGATGTAATTATGATACCTTCACCACTTTTATCAAACTGTGGTCTCCCAGCTCGACCAAATATCTGTGTTAATATAACAGAAACAGCACCTTAGCTAATGTAGAAAATTAAGCACTTCATATGACCTAATACAGGTAACCCAGTGTCTTACCTGCATCACATCAAGCATACCCAGGTCTCGCCACCCACCAGCTTTAGGATCATATATTTGAGTTCCCTGGAAACAACAGCATTCAGATCAATTTCCAAATTACAAGACAAAAGCAAATCAATAATCATAAGAACCTAGTGCACATAATGACTTGATAGAGAATCCCTTGGTAAACCAAAAATCTAAAACTAAGCAGCTGGGAAGTAAGAGAATATGATCAGTAGCTACCTACACAAAAGTTTTACGTGTTAGAGCTATAAGACCACTACAGCACTGTGTGTCAGCACTGCTGTAGGATTTTGTTTCAAAATCAAGTTCCTAGGGGAAAGAGCAAGTTTGTGAATCTTATTAAAATAATTGAAAAGTGGTCCCCGGAGCAAGGGACTGTTATAAACTCATTTCAAAAGCTACTGAATACTGGAAAACACCAAAAGTAACTATAGTTAGTTGAAGTCACATTAGTAACTACAGTTATCCAAGCTTCACTGGTTTAGTTAACAGTGAAGCCAACGTCTATATAAGTGTCACTTATTTAGGTTCTAAAATTCGGGCACTATAGTTTGAAGTCCAAAATGATTCATGACTAATGTCATAATAACATATCCCAGAATATTCGTGCACTATAGTTTGAAGTCCAAAATGATTCATGACTAATGCCATAATAACATATCCCAGAATATCTCATAACTGCACTTTCTTGTAATCTGTCTCAATTACTTTTCCCTTTTCCAATTCCTAAAAGGAATTCATACATACATATATAAAAACAAATATGATACAGTGTAATATGTAATACAAACCTTAATTACAACTGTGTGAGCAGGTAGATTGACACCCCATGCCAGAGTTGCTGTACAGACAAGTACCTAAAAACACCATAAGGCATACTTAATGAAGCAAGAAGCAAATTCTGAAAATCTAGATTGAAAATTAGTGAGATAAGCCCTACCTTCAAAAGTCCTTCAGAAAAAAGCCTCTCTGTCAGTCCTCTATCTGAACGTAACATCCCAGCATGATGAATACCCATGCCAAGTTCAAAAAGTTGAACAAGATCTTTGTTTCTTGATTTAACGACTTCTTTCTAGAATGCATAAAACAGAAAATTTATGAACTCAAAAGAATAACAGATATCACAATAAAAATTCGAATAAAAATGTACACCGACAACCTTCATAAAGAAATAATGTGGATGTGTGTCATTATTGAAGAGTTCAAGGTCATCATTCGCTCGTGCAAGTTCAGTCTGTTGAACAATACATAAAAATGATGATACTGAAAGCAAAGCATGAGGCAGAAAATAGTATAATCTGTTCATATAGACTGAAGTATATAATAAAGTATAATGGTTTCAGCAAAACAGGAAGTCAAAGATAAAGAATTTCAGATCAAATAACATGGCCACATAAAATTTCTTAAATGACAAACCAGTTTCTGAGCAGTCTTTGCAGTGTCTTTTCGTGAATGAACAAACACCATTGCCTGATGACCTTGCCTAATAGAATCAGCAACCTAAATCAAACAAAAGAACCAAAGATAGAAAATTAGCCAACAGTGCAAGATAAATAACGATTTGGAAAGAACTTAGATGGAACAAGACCTTTCTATAGCATATAACATTCAACAATTCATTACGAGCTGCAAAGTTTGGCTCACTAATTCCAATATACTGTTGTGCAAGAGGCACTGGGCGATAACTTGAATCAAAGAAGAAAAGGCCTGTGTCTGGATTTACTCTTAGAAACTGTGCAACCTGGAAAAATGAATGGTCCAAATTTGTAGGTTAGGTACAGAAGATACTTCAGCATACAAAACTTCAGTCAGAAAAGTAGAAAAACAAGTATAGATGATTTGGACCGAACACCTCTAGGTAATTGGGGAGTGTGGCAGAAAGGCCCACAATGCGTATCATTGACTGGCTTGACTCCACCTGATATTAACAACAAGGAACTCCTTAATTAGAAGCCAATTATCCCATGGAGAAATAAATGGCTGTAGTAGCACTGTGGCACCACAACATAAACGGTAAAGCACCATCGCACAGATCAGCATATCATATAAAATACAGGAAAACCATGGGCATAATATATCAGAAGTTATCAGCATAAAAACATTTACTTACAAGAATGCACTATTGGTATACAAAATGTTGTAAATTCAATGCAGTCGTAGTATAAAAAATAAAAAAAAAGTTTGGTTGAAAATAATCAGGTTTCTTTCATTATTTGCCTCTTTTGCTTGTATACAAAACTATAATTCAAGCTAATAACCACCAGAAAGAAGTGCTGATCTAATCAAAATTCTCGATTTCATTTAAATTTGGGGAAAAAGAAACCGAAATAACATCGTCGTAGAAAGGCCGGTCCTGGATTTCTCTTTGTAAACTCAACTCAGTAAATATAAAAATATCTCATGCGTGCTTTTCACCGAAAACCACGTAAAAGTTGAAACACACTTGACCACATGGCTTACCTGCCGCAGTGTCCTAGCAACTAAAGCTTCTATAACAGGACCTCTATCGTCATTGAGTAGATGCACTTCATCAATAATTAAGAGCTTCACCAGCATCGAGAGTGACATGTCACTACTCTTGCGAGTTATGACATCCCATTTCTCAGGAGTTGTCACTATCATCTGATTTAAACCATGGAAGAAAAAATAAAAAATGGAACTTAATTTGCATGCTGGCAAAGAAATCCAAAACCACAAATTTTCATCACAGACCTGAGTTTCTTCTAGTTCATTTTTAGAGAGCTGCATATCTCCAGTAAGCTCTCTGACACTCATATTCAACGGAGATAAACGTTGGCTGAATGTTGATGTGACTTCTGCAGCCAAAGCCTAGAATGGACCAGAATGCAAAATTAGAAATGAAACACAGATGCAGGGAACAAAAGGCAAAGCATGGAATGGAATCTATTTAGATATGATATGAAACATAAATGCACGGTAGAAAAAAGGAAAGATTGAATAGACAAATAGAAATAAGAGAAAAATATGTATCAAGATACCTTCATTGGAGCAACATAAACTATCTTAAATTTATCTTTATGCAAGTAACCATCCTTGAAGTGTTGTCCAATCTGCATACAATAAATCATCGAGGAAATAAGTTATCCTTTATGAAAAGCGTTCTCTCATTGAAAAAAGCACACAGTGAAGGACAATAAATCATTTATCCTCTTCAAAGAGAATAAAAATGAAAAGGCACAAACAAGTTGAACAATTAAGAAGTAACAGGAATACAATAAAGGCGTACAATCAAACTCCTGGAGAGGTTTAAAAATAGGTAAGGTGCACCTCACATGCTGCCTCTTATGAAAAGTGAGTTGAGAGTTTATCATTCTCACTGGAAATGGAGGACGACATATTGAAAGGAAATGGAGGCAAAGCACAACATAAATATTGAGAGGTTTACATATTAGAGTGATCATAAGAGCAATAAAACTCTGACTCTTCAGTATTAGAGAATATAATCTAAACTGTTACAGCATTCTAGTTAGTTACAAGTATAAGCTTAGTTAGCAAGTAATGATGACTTGAGTTGAATACAGCTGGCAGGTCTGTATGTGCCAGCTGTCTCACTCTAAGTCCAAAGCCTATAAATACTTGTAACCCTTTGTAACAGTTTATAATGTGAAATATAAGTTAGTTACAGATTTTGTTACAATCTTCCTTCTCTCTCTTCTCTCCTCTTTCAAGCTTTTCTCAGCATTCATCAATGGTGGAATTCTATCATTCGGTATACATGTCTCTTCAGTTTTATTATTAAAAAACTCTTAATTCTCACAGTAGATGAGTTGTGGCCTGACAATGTGTTTATAGGTGGCAGGCAATCCTTACCTTAAGAGCCAATTTTGTAGGGGTTGAGTGAGTCCAACCTGAATTTATAAAAAGTGACCCCTCTCACCTTACATGTTGGTATTGTGAGGATGAATTAGGCTCAAATATAAAAATCAAACATGGTATCATTGCCTATCCAAGATCTGTTGTACCACCTGCTATTGGGCCAATCAAGTCACGCTCAAGATGCGCAGTCCTGGGCATGTGGGCATGAGGGAGGTGTGTTGAGAAATACCACATTGAATGAGATATGGTCTGACAATGTGTTTCTAAGTGGTGGATTATTCTCACCTTACAAGCCGGTTTTCTACAGGTTGAGTTAGGCCCAACCCAAATTCGAAAGGAAAAAAAAACAAAAACAAAAACAAAAAACTAAACTCTCTTTTCTCTGTTACTGCTGCTACAATCCCTATGGGAGAAACTAGAATAGCGGTCACTATCACCCTAATGTGTATTATTCCTAGTTTTTAACATGCCCTTAATGTTCCACTTATTTCTTGCTTCATACACCATCACCCTCTTCTTTTTCTTGATGCATACTTTTAGCAACTGAAAGAGGTTTAACACGATCCAACAATCTAAATTTCTTGTCAATCTTTCAAATCAGAAAGACGCGGAAACTAAACTGCAAAAAATGCATACCTTTAGCAACTGGAAGAGGTTTAACACAATCCAACAATCTAGATTTCTTGTCAATCTTTCAAATCAGAAAGATACAGAAACTTGTTGAAATTTGGGGTCTAACTCATCCTACAAAACCGGCTTGTAAGGTGAGGATTGCCTTCTCTATATAAACTCTTATCAAGAGTTTTATCTATCCGATTTGGGACTTAGGTTTTTCCCAATACACCCCCCTCACACCCAACACTCTTTGGGCTTGGTGCGTGAATCGGTAGGTGGCCCTTGAATTTGACAAGCTCTGATACCATGTTGAAATTTGGGGTCTAACTCATCCTACAAAACCGGCTTGTAAGGTGAGGATTGCCTTCTCTATATAAACTCTTATCAAGAGTTTTATCTATCCGATTTGGGACTTAGGTTTTTCCCAATACACCCCCCTCACACCCAGCACTCTTTGGGCTTGGTGTGTGAATCGGTAGGTGGCCCTTGAATTTGACAAGCTTTGATACCATGTTGAAATTTGGGGCCTAACTCATCCTTACAAAACCGGCTTGTAAGGTGAGGATTGCCTCCTCTATATAAACTCTTATCAAGAGTCTTATCTATCCGATGTGGGACTTGGGTTTTTCCCAATAAAACTAAACTGCAAGAAATGAATTGCAAATGAAGAGTGAGGATAAAATCGATAGAAAAGGGCAAGGCTTTTCACATAACTCCACATTCACCTGCAGGACTGTGACGCGTATAATCAAAACTGTCACATGTAATTTGCACTAAAACAACATGGTGATGAATATAACAAAAATGAATTGAAAATTAAATTATAAGGCAGATGTAAGTTCAAGGAATACAGTAACAAATAAACAAAGCAAATTGCTCGTACATCTACATTTTTCCGTCTCGTGATATCGTTAAGGGGAGAAAAAAAGTAAAACAATATTTCAAATGATAGAAATGAACCATACTTTCAGGGAAGGCTAAATATAAAGTGGGTATTCACCTCATGAAGAATTGAAATCATAGCTATGTTAGTTTTGCCAGCTCCTGTGGGGGCACACACCTGCAAGCACAAGAATAGCACTTTTTAACGAGAAAGCAAACTGTTTTTTCTCTTTGTTAAATAAAATGCATCTTTGATCATTATTTTTTGTTTTAAACTAGACCACAGATCACTCACTAGTATATTTTCGTTGGTTCCATAAACAGTTTGATATATCCTGCTCTGAATACGGTTTAGCGATTTGTAACCACGGAAAGCAGCTTGAGCAAAGTCATCTAACTCCCGGATCTCAATCTGAAAGTGCATAATTGTAGTAGATATGCATCAATAGCACCACTTCATAACAAACAAGTACTAAAATGACCCGTTTTCAGGGACTGGAGGAAGCAGTTGCATGCAATTTGTCAATATTTTGTAAGAGATAGATAAAATGCAAAATGTGATTTTTAATTTTTTATTGTAGCATGATAACATCGTATCATCTTGTAATAACCACTTATGTCAATGTTAGAATGTCAAAAAAAACCTTGGGAGATAATCTAATAAACTCTAAGATTTCAAATTGACCCTACATGATAAACTAAGATACTCTAACAAAATATTAAGATATTATAACATATTTTCTAATATGGTAACAAGAAACTAATCTTCTTAGGAGATAATCTAAGATACTCTAAGAATACAAACTAATCCTACGAGATAAATCAAGATGCACTAACATAATATAAAGATATTATAAGATGTTTTCTAATAATTCTAACAGTCAGGGCAACAGCAATCCATATATCAAACTCATTGTGTTTATTTCATATGTTAAGGAGGGGAATATCTCTACCATAAAGGAATCAAAATCTCCAATTAAATAGTTGAAAGCATCTCACAAATCATAGTAAAGAGATATACCAGCTTTTCTCCAGGTTTCATTGGCGCAGTTGGTTTTGGGGGAATAATAACCTCTTCATACCCCTCACGATACTTTCTGATAGTTCCTTCTGGAAGAGCATTAACAGCTATTGACCTATCTCCAGAACCAATCATCACATCAACCAAATTTTTCCTCTCACTTGCTTGAAGTAAAGATGAGAAATCCAGTGTAGACAAGTCGCCATCCCCAGCATGTTCTATTCCTCGTCTGTTTCTCTTTTCCTCCTTGCGTCGAAGCTTGTCAATTTGTTTTTCTGATTCTGTGTGCACAGTCACCTAAGAAAAGTACTTATGGAAGGCAATATTTTAAAATAATACAACATATGTCTGCATTTCATTGTATTCAAGAGAAGAAGAACAGATTGATGATAAAGAACATGGTCAACACCTGTGTCCCAAAACTAGGCATGCGAGACTGAGCATTTGAAGCATTCTTATCAGACTTCAATACAGATAAGCCATATTGAATAGAATCAACAATCTCCTTCCGGTGCTACAATTGGTCACAAAACATCAATTATGATTCAAACAAATACATAAGTAACTCAAGTATCTTTCACTGTCAGACATTTGACAACCATGTTGTTTTGAAGTGAAAGTCATCGACCAATAGAAGATGTTATTCAAACAAAGGAAAAACTTGAAAACTTTTATGAAGCAATCATTATTTGGAGACGGGTGGAGGAGAGTGAAGTTCACAAAGAATCACTGATAACTTTTCTAAGAAATAAGAGAGGGAGCTAGCATATCCTCACCAATAGAAGATTTTGCACAGTTTCAAATGCACTATCCCCGACAAGGTCCAACAAATCTCCGGCAATCTTCAAAGAGAAGGAAACAGTGTAAGTTTCATGTTTGCAAACCTTAATTATGTATACTTGTAAAGAATATTGACATCAAGCAATACCTCTTCGCCGGGCTTTTCTGAATAAAGAACCCTACAAATGGCCATTGCTAGTTCATCTCGAGATAACTCTGAATTACAATTCCTAACAATTTTATCACATGCATCTCTTAACCAAGTCAAATTGAACTTTTCTACTTCGACAGCAAAATGGTCGGTTGGGTCAGTATGACTATACTCTTCTTTCTTAAATCCTAATGAAACTGTGTTTTTAAAATCCATTATGTCTCCGTCATCTAAAGATACATCAACCAAGAAACGAGCTGGGGCTTGAAAAACCAAATCATCTCCAAATTCCATACCCTCCTCAACATCATGATCTCTTTCCAAAGACACAGAAGAATTTGTATTGTTGGGCTGCAAATTTAAGAGTTTCTGTGCTATAGCTGCAACTTCCCTCAACTTGGCATCAGCAATTGCATGACCAACAAGGTTTTGCAATTCTAACCTGCACACCAATGTCACAAACCAAAAGTTTAGTCTTTGAACAAATGCTATAGTCTCTCCAACATTCAAGACTCAGATAACAACCAATCAAATATGTAATCCTTATTATAGCATCCACTTTGTAATATGCATCTGACAACACAAATTTAGAGAATTTCCATAACATTGTATTCAAGTCCTCTAAATGACATTTAAAAAGGCTCATCATATTCCATATATTCCAAAACCTATATGTAGTTGAGCAATAACTTTATGCCTTCATATAACTATTTAATCACTTCATACTGGTAACTACTGCCAAATCAAAACTTGGAAAGCCAATACTTACTTTTTATCATAAATAATTTTATCGATAGAATCCTCCTCATCAATTGGCCTGCTGAAAAGACGGTACACGGTCAGTGCCACCTCATGGAAATCCTCAGAGCGCATTTCTCCATCAACCAAGCCCACTACTGCTCCTATAAACTGCTTGTAGGCTTGCCGCACTTCCGCTGAAGCTGCTTTACCAATTTATCAAATGCAGACATGCAATCACTAACTATATTTTTCTTTTTGCATCAATTGAAAATAAATGTAGCTCATTGATCTTAAAACTTGAACTATACCTTCTTCCCAACCATGTACAATTTTCCGCGCGAGTTCAGATTCATCAAGCGAGCTTGCAACACTAAATGCCACAGTTCAAAATCAAAGCAAGAATATACCATCAACAAATTGCACAAAGAAACTCGATGCATCCTAATCGCAGAAAGATATCAAAAAGAGATATCCAGTAGCATCTCAAAATCTAAAAACAAAACTCTATAAATGCTGCTAGACAAAATCCAAAATAATATCAATAAATTGCACATAGAAACTTGAAGCATTTTAATCACACTCACAGACAACAAAACTATAAAACAAAAAGTAGTAAGCATCTCAAAAATCTAAACACTAATAAACTCGGTCAATGCACAGTACAAAATTCAATAAGAAAAAAAAAATCAATAAAGTACACACAGAAACTCGATACATCCTGATCACTGAAAATAAAAGCAAAAACAAGGGGCATCTCAAAATCTAAAACATAGAAACCCGATAAAGGCCACAATACAAAGTCCAAACAAAAGAAAAACAATAAATTGTACATAGAAACTCGAAGCACTCTAATCACATAAACCAAAACTAAAAAGCAAGCAATAACCAGTAGCATCTCAGACTCTTAAAACTACTGTATGTTTGGTCTGTTGTGAGAATAAATGACTTTGATTGAATTGATTTGGCTAACACAGAGTTGAGGGTAAAGTAATTTATGTTTGGATACATTCATGTAGAAGTGAGTTGAACAATAATTTGAGTGTAGAAATCTATTCGAAAATCAGAAGCTACAATTTCTAGCTTCAAGTAGAATCTATTCAGGAGGCAAAATCAATTCTACTCTGGAGTAACCAAACATGTCAAAATCAATTCTGGAGGCAAAATGAATTCTACGCTGGAGGAACCAAACATGTCAAAATCAATTCTAAACCTCTACAATCAATTTTAGCTCATGCAAAAATGGAACCAAACAGAAACTTAATAAATGCCACAGTACAGTACGAAATCCAAAAACAAAATCAATAAATTGCACAAAGAAACTAAAACCATTCAAATACAGAAAACAAAATAAAATCCACTAGCATCTCAAATTCCATATCAAGCTCCCAAAAACTCGAGAATTTCACCGACGAAACTTCTAAATCCTCTTTTGCTTCACATTTCCTTTGTGCCGAGAATCTTCTCGTAGCATTAAAGAATCGAAAACGCAATTGAGAAAGATAATAAATGCCATGGTACAATAGAAAATCCAAAAACAAAATCAAAAAGTTGCACAAAGAAGCTTGAAGCAGTCAAATCACAGAAAATGAATTCAAATTCAAGTAGCATCTCATCTCAAATTCCAAATCCAATCCCAGAAAACTAGAATTTTAGCAATGAAACTTATTCTCTCACTTTTCATTTTCTTCGCGCAGATAATATTTTTGAATCATTCAAAAACAAAATAATCATTCAGTAAATTGAACGAAGAAAACAAAATCAAAATCCAATAACATCTCAGATTCCATTTCCAGTTCCCAAAAACCTCGACAATATCAGCTAACTGCTAAATTCTCTTTTACTTTGCATTTTCACATAACCAAGAATCTTCTCGAAGAATTGAAAACAAGAGAAATCGCAATTGAGAAAGATAGTAAATGCCACAGTACAGTACAAAATAAAAATAAAAAAATCAACAAATTGAACAAAGAAACTCAGTATTCAAATTACAAAAAACAAAATACAAATCCAGTAACATCTCAAAATCTATATCAAGTTCCCAAAAAACAGAAACCAAAATCATTCAGCAAAGGAAAATCAAAATTCTAAATTATCTTCGCACCAATAATTTTCTCGAATCATTCAAAAACAAAATCATCCAATAAATTGCACAAAGGAACTCACAGCATTCAAACCACAGAAACCAAAATCAAAATTCAGTATCATCTCAAATTCCATATCCAGTTGCACAAAAACTCGACAATTACAGTAACAAAACTGAAAATTTTCTGAAAATCATTCAATAAATTTCAAATAGAAATTTAAAGCATTAAAATCAAAATCCAGTAATATCTCAAATTCCATATCCATTTCCAATAAACTCTCGGATTTCAGCAACAAAACTTCTAAATTCTCTTCTACTTTTCACTTCTAAATTATCTTCTACTTTTCACTTTCGTGCCAAAAATTTCTCAAATCATTCAATAAATTTCACAAACAAACTTTAAGCATTCAAATCACAGAATACAAAATCAAAATCCACTAAAGTCTCAACCATTTCCAAAAAACTCTCAGATTTCAGCAACGAAACTTCCAAATTCTCTTCTAATTTTCACTTTCGCGCCAAGAATTTTCTCGAATCATTCAATAAATTTCACAAACAAACTTAAAGCATTCAAATCAAATAAAACAAAATCAAAATCCAGTAACATCTCAAATTCCATATACTTTCTCCGAAAAATATCAACAATTACAGCAACGAAACTTCTAAATTCTCTTCTACTTTTCACTTTCGCGCCAAGAATTTTCTCGAATCATTCAATAAATTTCACAAAAAAACTTAAAGCATTCAAATCACAGAAAACAAAATCAAAATCCAGTAACATCTCAAATTCCATATACTTTCTCCAAAAAATATCAACAATTACAGCAACGAAACTTCTAAATTCTCTTCTACTTTTCACTTTTGCGCCAAGTATTTTCTCGAATCATTAAATAAATTGCAGAAAGAAACTTCAAGCATTCAAATCACAGAAAACAAAATGAAAATCCAGTAACATCTCAAATTCCATATCTATTCTCCAAAAAAAATCAACAATTACAACAACGAAACTTTCAAATTCACTTTCACTTTTCATTTCATTGAAAAACAATCGAAAAGGAGATTGAAAAAGATAGGTTAAGAATTCATTACTTGCGAGTGTTTCGATTTTGAAGAACGGTTTTGCGATGGAGATAAGCTTGGTCGATATCGAAGGGGTCTCTGAGAGAATTTGTAAGGCGAGGAATCTGAATCAACATTGTGAATGTTGAATAAGTGATTATGATGAATCGCGTTGAAGTTAAACGCGATTATTCGGTTTTGTTTAGCTGAGAACGCGAATTGAGTTGAGAAGTGAACTTTCACTGAATAAGTTCAGGTTTGTTGTCTGGGTTTATGCTTGCTCTCCACGTACTAAGACCCCACACTCAATAGTTTTTCTTTTATATTAAAATTAAAAAAATAAAAAAAAATCGTGGGGTGCCGCCTTAACCTGCTGCTAGAGGGCTATAAATACAACTTTTGAGAGCCTTATCAGGGTATGACCAATACAATACAAACCCTAATTACGATTATTGTACTTTTAGCAAGTACAGTTGGCGCCGTCTGTGGGAAGAGGTAAAACTAACCTTGACCATGTTTCTGAATCGCAAATCGCGGTTTGGAAACCCTAAAACCAAAAAACCCTTGGATCATAGAACCCATCTGCAATTTGGAAACCCTAACCATTCACAAAAGAAACCCCTAAATCGCACCTCACGTCGTGATTTAGAGGAAAAACCCCCATCGTCATGGCAAATCCGGAAGAGGCTGAGACGATGAGAACCCATATCGCCCAACTACTCGAGCAGAACGAAGCCTTCAGGCCTCAGTAGAAACCATCCAGCAGCAATAGAATCAGGAGAAGGCTGACTCTCACATGGCGAGTTAGACGAACCAGAGCCTCAGCCGCTGTCAGTAGAGATTTGGAACGCGCCCGTCCCAGAAGATTTCAAATCTCTGTCGCTATCCTCTTACGATGGCAAAGGTGATCTAGTGGAACACATCACCTCTTTCAACACATGAATGGTCGTGCTCATGGCACCTGACTCCCTGAAATGCAAATTATTGGCGGGAACTTTGATCAACGCTGCCCTCCGTTGGTACATGAACCAACCCAGATTCTCCATAGTCAGTTACCATCAATTCTCCGCAAGTCGCCATCGAAAGGTTTCAACCACTAGCATGTTTAACGTCAAACGAGAACAAAATGATTCTCTAAGAAGTTATCTCACCTATTATAACGACGCCACGACCAAGGTGGTCAATCCCAACCAGGAGTTATTCGTGGGAGCATTCCAGAATGGATTGTGAGCCGCCTTGTTCAACGAATCCCTCGCCTAGAAACCAATAGATTCTATGGAAGAAATCATGTCAAGGGCCGAATGTTACATCAAGGGAGAGGAAAGTAACGCAGAAAATATGGTCAGGGACGCCAAGGAACGCAACAACTCAGTGGCTGATAAACGAAACTATTATCCACCCCCAACCAGAGACAAAGGTACCTTTAAAAGACAAGAGAGACGGGTCTATAGCATGGACAACATTACACCGCTGAACACAAGACCAGAACGAATCTACAGAGAGGTCTACCAAGCCAAGCTCATCCCAAAACCTCAAGAACCTCGTGGTGATTGCATGGGCAACGATCTTGAAGCGTGGTGAAAATATCATCGGATTCAGGGTCATACAACTGACAACTGTTGGCGGCTCAAAAAAGAAATTGACAAGCTTATACAAGAGGGAAAACTGAGAGGACATGTCAAGGGAGAACGGGGCGAGGATCAAAGAAGCCCCTCAAAGGAAAAAAGCGAGGAAAACCACATAAAGGATTCGAAAGAAAGGCACACCCTGAACACCATCTCGGGAGGCTTCGCGGGAGGAGGTGAATCTAGTTCATCTCGTAAGAAGTATGTAAGACATGTGATGTTTATCAATGACAAAGTGGAAGACTCAAGGTATGAGCAAGATATTACCTTCACGCCTGATGACTAAGAAGGCGTGGTACCCCATGACGATGACCCCATGGTCATCACTTTGCAAATTTTCAACTAGGATGTGAAAAGAGTTCTCATCGATCCGGGATGTTCGGCTGACATACTCTATTATGATGCTTTCGAAAGACCGGGGCTCGCTCCGGAACAGTTACAACCTTTCAAAGGAACTCTAGCAAGTATCACCGGCAAACAGGTACACGTCTGAGGCTACGTAACCCTAAAAACAACTTTCGGATCGGGGGAAAATGCCAAAACCATCAAAGTAAAATACTTGGTGATCAACGCACCCAACTCCTACAACTTCATCATTGGGCAACCTGCTAACAACCTCCTTGGCGCTTTCCTATCCACCAAATTATTAATCATGAAGTAACCCTTGGAGAAAGGGAAAACAGGAACCATTAGAGGAGACCAGAAGATCGCCACGGAAAGCTATCACAACAGCTTAAGATTACATAAAGGGAAGAAGAAGGGAGGAACAGAAGGCAAACCATTAAGCGTAAACATGATTGACCTTGATCCGAGAGAAGAATATCACCAGGAGCGCATCGAACCAACAGAGCAGCTAAAAGAAGTTGGCATAGGTCCTGAGCCACATCAAGTCACCAAATTAAGTACTTCCTTAAATCTTGATGAAGAACTCGCCCTGAGACATTTGTTAAAAGACAACGTGGATTTATTCGCGTGGAAACCGTCGGACATGCTAGCGATTGATCCCAGCGTAGTATGCCATCACCTCGCCATCAATCCAAGCGTCAAATCGGTGGTCCAGAGGAAGCGAAAACTTGGTGAAGAAAGAAGGAAGGCGGTCGACGAAGAAGTAAAAAAGTTAGTATATGCCCGGTTCATCAGCGAAATCAAATATCCTACGTGGGTAGCCAATAATGTCCTCGTCAAGAAAGCAAACGAAAAATGGAGAATGTGTGTGGACTATACAGATTAAAACATTGCGTGCCCTAAAGACCCGTACCCGCTCCCAAACATTAACCACCTGATTGACAGCGCATCAAGATTCAAAACTCTAAGCTTCATGGATGCCTACTCTAGCTACAACCAAATCAAGATGGATCCTCTGGACGCGCCAAAGACAGTATTCATGACTAACAACAAAAACTTTCACTACAAAGTCATGCCTTTCGGGTTAAAGAATGTTGGTACGACCTTTCAGCGATCAATGGACACGATCTTTGCAAAGCAAATTGGAAGAAATCTGGAAGTCTATATAGATGACTTGGTAGTAAAGACAAAAGAGGGCGATAGCCACGAAGAAGACTTAAAAGAAATCCTGCAACAGGTTAGGAAATACAACATGCGGCTGAATCCAGCCAAATGCACCTTCGACGTTCAAGCCGGAAAATTCCTAGGGTTCCTGCTAACTAGAAGAGGTATAGAAGCAAATCCAGATAAATGCCATGCCGTTATTAACATGAGAAGCCTAGCCAATGTCAAAGAGCTTCAACAACTAACAGGAAGGTTACCGCTTTATCTCGTTTTTTGTCCTGTGTTGGAGATAAAGCTTTTTCTTTTTTCGTATCCATTAAAAAAAAAAGAGCTTTGAATGGACGCTAGAATGTGAAGACGCCTTCAACAAAGTAAAAACATTCTTATCTAGTCCTCCGATTCTACATCCCCCAACCAACCACAGGCGCCATCCTTTTTCTATACCTATCCATCTCCAGTAACGCCATGAGCTCTGTGTTGATACATGATTCTGATTTTGGAGAAAAATCCATCTATTTCATAAGCAAAGTCTTTCGAGGTGCTGAACTCAGATATCAGAAGACTGAACTCCTAGCCCTAGTCGTCGTTATAACCGCTTGGAAACCACGCCCATACTTTCAAAGCCACACAATCGTCTTTAAAACCAATTATCTCGTCAAGCAAGTACTGGGTAAACCAGACCTCGCCTGGCGAATAGTAGCCTAGTCGATTGAACTTTCAGAATATGACATCTCGTTCATACCAATGGGAAGTATCTAGTCTCAAGTCCTAGCAGATTTCGTAGTGGAACTTACATCTCCCACAGAAGAAAAAGTACCTCATGTGTGGCTCCTTTCTGGAGACGGATCCTCCAATTTAAAAGAAAGTAGTGCTGGAATTGTTTTGGAACGACCTGGAGACCTGTTCATTGAACAATCCCTTAGATTCGAATTCAAAGCTAGCAATAACCAGGCGGAATACGACGCCCTCATCGCATGAATGAATTTAGCTTTAGAAATGGGAGCAGAGAATCTCGGGGCAAAAAGCGACTCTCAGTTGATAATGAGTCAGATAACAGGAGAATATCAGACCAAAGACGCCCAACTTACCAAATACCTCACCAGAGTAAAGGACCTGACAAAGAATTTCAAATTTTTTGAAGCCATCTTTGTACCACGAGTACAGAATGCCCGCACAGACCTTTTAGTCAAACTGGCCAGTACGAAAAAAAACCAGGAAACAACAAAACAGTAATACAAGAGGTAATATATGGGCCAAGTACTGAAGCAATAGACATCAACATGGTATTAGAAGAAAGCCAAGACTGGATGACCCCTATAATTAAATATTTAACAAGGTCTTTCAAACCAACGAGCGAAGAAGAAGTAGCTCTAGTTCGAAAAGGGCATCAAAGTTCACCATGGTGGCAGGAAAATTATATCGAATGGGAAGGGCGACACCAACGCTTAGATGTTTGGTAGAAAATGAAACAATCCATGTCATCCTAGCGGTTCATGAGGGAGTTTGCGGAAGCCACATTAGGGGCTAAGCTTTGTCAACCAAACTATTAAGGGCGGGATATTCCTAGCCAACTATGCTACAGGACTGCGCCGAATTTTTCAAAAAGTGCGACAAGTGCCAACGTTTCTCTAATAAAAAGCACGCCCCAGCTCAAGAATTAACTTCAGTATTTTCGCCGTGGCCTTTTTACAAATGGGTTGTTGACATAATGGGACGTTTTCCCCTCGCTCTAGGACAACTCAAGTTTTTGATAGTGGGTGTTGACTAGTATACGAAATGGGTCGAAGCAGAAGTTGTCGCCAAGATAACAGCTGAAAGAGTTAGAAGATTTTACTGGAAAAGAATCATTTGTCGCTTCGGACTACCAAGAGAGATTGTATCAGATAATGGAACACAATTTGCAAGCACAACAGTTGTGGACTTCTGCAAAAATCTAGGTATCCAGACCAAATTTGTTTCCGTTATTCACCCCCAGGCGAATGGACATGCAAAATCAATAAACAAGGTAATTCTCAATGGCATTAAAAAGAAGCTTGAGGCAGTCAAAGGTATCTGGACCGAACAGCTACATGAGGTAAACACCATAAAGCTTCCTTGTATAGCCAACATATCATCAAATATATCTATATCTAAATTTTATACATTATCATGTACATATTTTCACTTTTGGACAAAACTACTTCGATAAGAAACAGGTATTATGGTCCTATCATACAACACCATATTCGACAACTAAAGAAGCACCATTTACTATGGTCTATGGCGCTGATGCCATGCTTCCCGTTGAAATTGATACTCCAACATGGTGACGTGAGAACTTCTCTGAAAAAGGTACGCAGTCTTTTCCAATTTCACTAACCCTTCGTTTTACAGGATTTAAAGATTTTAGTGAAATACTAGACTTCTAAAATAAATTGGTATCCAATTAAAGCTAATGATACAGGACTAAGATGCACCATGGATATGATCGACGAGATACGAGGAAACGCCCACATAAGAGAATTCGCCGCCAAACAAAGAGCTGCTCGCCGATATAATTCAAAGGTCATCAACAAAGAGATGAAAGAAGGAGATCTTGTAATGAAACAGGTAGTCGCCCCAACCAGAATTGGAAAGTTCATGCTAAATTTGGAAGGCCCCTACAAGATAAAAGAGAAGTTATCACACGGAGCCTACAAGCTGGAATAAATGAATGGAGACCCAGTACCAAGAACCTGGAACGCAGTCAATTTGCGCCATTACTATAGTTAAATAACGTTAATTTTATTCCTTGCTATTTTATGTTTCTTAGTATAGATTAGGGCGAGCACAAAGTTATGCAGTTGCCGCCTCTCATTTTATTTTTCTAACTATTTTTCAAGTTTCATTCAATAAAAAGGAATAAGGTGGCACTCTTTTCCCCTGCAAGGGCTGGGGTTTTTAACGAGGCGCCCTATTTTTCAAAGATAACACCACCACGTCTTCTTCATTCCTAGTTGAGGAAATATCCAACTTACTACGAAAGAAGTTGATATCCGGAACATCAGTGTACATCGAGTACTCCACACGAACTTCTTCGGCGAAACAAGTCATTTCCCTAAACCTAGAAACTGGCGATCGCGACACCTCGATTCTCAGTTCGGATGATGGTGGCTGAAACAGACAAATCTCTCGAAAAACGTTTTCCTTACGATATGTTCCTGAGGTAGCAGAGAGAAACACACAATCACTATCGCTACCCGAGCTATCGTTGTTTTCGCTAGATAAATCGCTCAAAATTTTTTCCCCATAAAGCCCTAAATTATAAACCTCCCAATCAATTACACCGTTTGTCCAAGTGGCATGCCTCAAACAATCCTTCCTCAACTGACCTCTTTCAGCTGGATCAGTGGGATCAATCACCTTGCCCGAATCATCGCACTCTCTAATCAAAACCAATTCCTAGATCTACGGCTAAAAGAATGAAAATAAAAGCTATAAAAAGAAGAAGGGTAAAGGAATACCTGAACAAGTTAAACTCTCGAACAAAGACGGGAGAAGCTGCGACGAAGGAAGACAAACGAAAGAAAAGACGGAAGTGAAAATGAACAAGAAGAGTCACACTTTAATAGGAAAAGAATTAAAGTCGCCTCGAAAAATGCGCCAAGGTCTTCAATCAACAGAGACACGTGGACAAAAAGCTACGATTCGAACACGTCAACACCAACGAAACGTCATGAAACATGAGCCGTCAAGATCCCCATGATCATTTTACAGAGCTCGCCTTTAATAATGGTCGCCTTAACATATTATTCACACCATAACAAACCATCTCGCCTTGTCCCAAGACTCATGCTTGGGGGCTATAGGGACCACTAACTTTTACACAAGTCATACATGTACCCTCGCGGGCTTTGAAAACACTTTAGGATCACCTTACGGGGATACTCTAAAGATGGATCACATATATACCCTTGGGGACTTTCAAAACACTTTAGGATCACCTTAGGGGGATCCTTCATACACCAAGCATAACCCAATTTTTTAAAAAAGTCAAGCACTTCGCCTTGTCCCAAGACTCGTGCTTGGGAGGCTATGGACCGTCAATATATTCCTAAAGGACCTAAAAAGACCTCCGTAAAGGCTTTTAGACCCTCTTTAGAGGCTTTAGCGCCCTCTAGAAGGTCCTTAAAGCCCACAGTGCGCCCACCCCAGGGCGCCGCCTCAACCTGCTTCTCGAAACCTCTATAACACGCCATAAATACCTAAATACCTTTGTTACTTATTGCTTGAGTAACCACAAATCAGGCCCATAGAGGGCTATAAATACAACCCTTGAGAGCCTTCTCAGGGCATGACAAATACAATACAAACCCTAATTATGATTATTGTACTTTTAGCAAGTACAAAGGACTAACTTGAATATGTATTCGAAAACTTTTTCAATGTCAAGCTTCACACAATTTCTAGTCCTACCGAATTTTAATGTCAAATTAAATGATAATATCAAAATTATCTTTGTTCACGTGAATTTAAACAAAGTATATGTGATTGAAGTTTACATATGTCTCCAAATTCAAAAAAGAAATACGTAAATTAAGTTTATGTAATCTAAGATTAGGATTGGGCTAAGGCACATTTACTCAACGGATGAGGTCATCACAAGTTGCTAGTGTTCACACCGACCATGATAAGTATTTGACCTTAAATTTACCAAATCAATGTCGTGTGAGCCCATTCACTACAAGAAATTTGTCGATTTGCGAGAGGTGGAATCCCTGACAAACGTGCAGGAAGCCCTAAGAAACGTCCTTAACGGATCCAAGACTAACTTATCCTAGTATGATAAAAGTGCCTCCTAGGACAACTGCTCGAATAAAGGTTAGAGGACTCAAAAAAATCATAATATCTCACTATAAAGGCTAACTCATGGCCTTCTTTCAGGTACACATTTTTCTACCCTAAAAATCTCACATATTTGGTGCACTTCGAGTTGATTTCCAGAGTGTTTAAAGCTACGCCACAAGACAACCGCACGAATAAGGGTTAGAGGACTCAAAAAAACCATAATATATCACTATAAAGGCTAACTCATGGCCTCCTTTCAGGTACACATTTTTCTACCCTAAAAATATCACATATTTAGTGCATTTCGAGTTGATTTTCAAAGCGTTTAAAGCTACACCCCCCCCCCCCTCCGAAGAAGAAGGAAGTTATTGATCGAAGATCAACAACACAGTGACATCTCGGTCGCCACAAGAATGAAGATCTTTGGTATTGAAAAGATAATTTTGCAACTTCAATATGGATTAAACCCCAGAAAACTACCTTAAATTAATGGGATCCAATGGTCAATACGCGATTTCGATTGTTAGCCAACATCATAGCATGCGACGCTTGACCTCACCGAATGGATGGAGCCGCAACATCATCATCTCCTATAAACAAGAACTATAATCAATCTCGTGATGGAACCATGATGATACTACCTTCTGCATCTCTTGTCCCAAAAATCGTAGCCTAGAACTTGTAGATCCAAAAAAATCCACCCTTCAACGAAGGCCTAGATACAAGAAATCTCCTATAAGATCCCCTCATTGCAGCTCAACATCAATTAGAGATCATCACGGCTCGAGATGAGCGCCTGATTTGCATGGAAAATGGGAAAAAACCAAGTTCCCTGTCCAGAGGGATAATTGATGGATTCCTACATCCAATAGAATAAGGTCTTCCAACATGAAGAAACTAACATCGTTATCCGCGCCTCAGAATTCCTAAATCCATAACCATTATTTCCATCAAAGTGAAGGTTATATAGTTAGAAGGTTCGTGAAAGTAGCTAGTTTTGACAAAGATAGAGACAATAGAAGACGGCCATCATGTCACTACGAGTATACCCTCCCCCCTAATAATTTCTACGAACGCTTCTTCACATAACATTTAAATGAAAAATTTATAAAAGAAGGCATCAAGTACCCCTAAGAAGGGTTGTTGCCACACTAGAGTCAATAAAACGAATTACGATAGGTTTCATTATTATCAATGGCACACAATCAAATATTGCATTATATTAAGTAATGTTATAGAAGATCTGATGCAAAAAAGGAAGCTAACGACATTCGCTAACGACAATAAAGGTGGTTTCAAGGACTGGAAGTCATAACAGATTTCCCCCACCTCCTAAAATGAGGGCTGAAAACATTAACATCCCTAAAGAGTGGAAGAAATGAAAGGAAAAAACTTTGAAGGAGCTCCAAGTGGAATATGCCATATCTGAAGGTATGGGATGTTGAGTCCTTAGGAGGATATCTTAACAGTGATGAGTCACACCGGAAAGGTATACATCACCTAGGAAATTTTCCTGCTATCATCACGGCTTCTAATACGTTGAGATATAAACAAGAGCGCTTTTTAGCAGTACATTCCTTCACAAGAGGATTCCTATGGCTGAAAGAGCATCATGTAATTCCATCAATCAAAATTTAGAATAAAGTATTTCTGCACTCGAGGGATATGTGGGATGCATCATAAGAAGAAAAAAAAGTGTCCACCCATCTCCTTTTACAATGAAGATTTGTTAATGGGGTCTCATACCAACACGCCACCTTGCTAATTATGGTTGTGATGGAGAACTATGATGTTCGACAGGTATTCGTAGATCAAGGAAGATATTAACACATCATGTATGCTACCTTATTCAAACCCCTCAGATTCTTAAATAAATTATTTGGTATCACAAAGGTAAAAAAAAAAGTGTTTTAACTTGTTTATGAAAGCATTAAATTTGACTTACAAGTTCTCAAAGGTAGAAACATATTTTTAACAATGAATCAGTTAAAGTAGAATTTTACTGCGATACAGAGAGTTATAGTCTGCTATAGCTACCTGACAACCTGGTGGCCTTAGAGGTTTTCCAACTCAACCATCGTGTTAAGCATGTGAAGACACACCTTCTAGGTACAATCAGAATACTAAACATGCAACATTACTAGGTTATGACATCAGTAGGGGGAGGATGAGTTGTGGCATTTGACAATAATCTTAAATACATCTTTGCGCGTCTCTATGTGTCTCAAAGATCTTTTAAGTTCAAACAATATTTCTTGTTCTCATCTCCTTCCGGTACTTAAGGACGTAACTCATATTAAACAAACATTTTCATCCTCATTTCCTTCATGTTCTATATAGTGTAATACATTATTATTCCACAAAATCATTTCTTGTCGAAAGTAGCTATACATAAATATTGATGTGGTTATCGTTATCATTTGAAAGAGAACAAAGGCAAACAACCTCTACGAAAAAAGGTAACGATACTTGCATAATATGACAATATGTTTTTGAGCTTGTCAAAAATACTGAAATATCTCATAAACTTAAATCAAAATGTGAGATAAATTACAACAGTATCCGCGTTATGACGATACACAAAACTATATGCTTGGAAATAATATTTAATTACATTTCAATTTTATTGTTATGCTCACATGCAATAACATTTATTGTTAATGCATCGTGAAATCAAAAAGTCAACACATACATTTGGACAATCATAGGTATTAATGCAATGAATAGGAACGCCAGAGACAGTAATGTAGGGTAAAACATCTGTCATGCCAAAAATAAATAAATAAATGTTACAAAAATAAGTTAAAAAATTGTGTAGATTTTTTTTTATTACATGTTGTTATTAGATCACTATAAAAAAAATGTGTAGATGATAAAGAAGAAAAATTGAAAAGGGTGTAAAAAATGACTTACCCTCGCTTGTAGCAACAAAAGTTATGAAAAACAAGATGATCAAAGCATAGATAAAATTGAGAATTATAACCATTTTTTTTCGTTTCATGTAACAAACATAAAATAGTTTGATCATTTTATAAATAAAAAACTCCATAATTCGTTAATTTCAATTTAATGGTTTTTAGCACTGACGAAGTTGTAAGAAACCATTAATTAATTTATTATTATTACTAAATGTCTCTATAGTATACTAATGTGCTAGTTTACCTCTTGTTGCACACCAAATAATGAAGGAAAAATGGCAAATGGTGAAATAAAGATAAAATGAAAAGATTTTGACAAATTCGAAGTCGCCACCAAGTTTATTGAATTGATAAAATTTAGAAAAATGTATTGTAAGAAGAGGAAGAATAAAATGCGAAAATCATACAAGGTTTGAGCAATTATGAATAAGAAATGGCAAATACTTAATCTCAAGACACCTCTAATACATCCGTCTTACGACTATTACCTTAACTTTGATTTTTCAAATTAAGTTAAAAGAATGTTTACTTTACCCTTAATAAATGAATAAAAATAAAGATCAATATACACAAGAAACAAAATCAAAAAAAAATATTGAATTTGGACTTGATGGGTGTGGATATCCGCTCCTAAGTATCTTCAAGTGCAATAATGAACTCAAAAGTCATGTAGTTTTTCAAAAAATACTTATGGATTGATTGATTTATAATGAAAAGAAAATGAGCGTCAAGATTGTTGGTCTTTTGTAGAAAATAAAAAGGAGCACTAGGATTGTTGACACCAAATATGACTACTTACATACATTTTATTTTTATTACATCTAATTCAATCCTTATTTCACAGATAAATATTTCACCGGCAACAATATAAGCCAAGTAATTCATAGATTTTTTTTTCTTTCAAACTTAGATTGAATAATACTTCAATGAACCATAATTTTGAGCGCGTGAATTTTGACCTACCAGCTTCACAATAAATGTCCTAATAAGCACTTACTAACTGAGGTTGATGGTAAAAGGATAATGGTGTATATATTTTATAACTTCAAGGACTAAGTGCACATTTTTACTAACATAAAGAACCAATTTGAAACTTATAAAACTAAAAGGCTAATCTTTTACAAATGTTAAATTTATGGTTCATTTATCTTTCCCTTGGTGGTAAAGGGTTTGAGTGGTGCGGTTAGAAGTACTGAAGAAACAAACCTGTATCTTGCTACTTCTTTTTGATGGAAATATGTTTCTCTATTGGGTGGTACTTTTAAGGATGTTTCAGATTGGTTCTTTGATGAAGTGGAGAAGAATTTTGGAAACAAACTCCTCGCTTCCTTTTGGCATGACCCTTGGGGTGGGATGTGTCTTTGAAAATCAGGCACCACCAGTTGTTTCAAGTTTTGGATGAGCAAAATGTTTTGGTTGAGAGTTGGGCCACTAAGAGGGGAATAAGTCAGTTTGAGATTTTATGTGGAGCGCGGTCATTGTTTGCATGGGAGTTAGATCTCATAGGAGGTTTTTTTTAAAAATATTTTACCTCAATTGGGGGATCCAAAAACGAAGGATGCCTATAGGTGGAAGCATGATCCATCTGGGTTGTACTTGGTTAAGTTGGCCTACTCTATCTTTGCAACAAGGATGGGGTTTAGGGTGGGCTTACCGAGTGAGTTGGTGGTTTAATTAGCTAGGTTATGGAAGTCATGGGCTTTTTCCAAGGTGGTTGTTTTCTCTTGACAGCTTCTTTAGGATAGGTTGCCGACTCGGGGTGATCCTTTTAGACATAGGGTGTTAGGCACAAGGGTTTCTAGTTGGCTTTTTCAAACTTTTATAAGTGTTCAAGAACTGGTCAGAGTCAGATGAGTTTAGAGTCTAACACGGAGTCTGATAGTAGCGGATAAAACAAACACAAAGATAAAGAGATATAGAGTTTTACACATATATATTTTTTACACATATAGGTTAGAGTCTGAGTGAGTAGACTATGTTCGACTACTTTGGTTAAAAAAAAATATTTTGTCCTATTGATTTTTTTTCCCATGCATTTTATGCAAGTAAACAATGGTTAAAAAGGATGCAGTCACATAATTTACACATTCAAATATGCACAATGTATATTTTTCTTTTTTCAAAGTTGTTGTGTGACAAAATATAATCTAGCATATGTTTGACATTAAAAACAATCAAATTAGTGAGAGAGAGAGAGAGAATATCTATGAAGCTTAAAACAAATTGGAATAAGAATAGGAGGAATTAAAAAAAAGTCAAATGTATTTCATTTATTATCATTGTGATTTCGATTACACATATAGATAGATGAAGTAATAAATATATATTATATAATAGTAGTGGTGGTGGTGGTCTGTTAGATATATAAATTAGTGTTGGAGTAAGCCCTAATAGCCAATCTATATTGATTTAGTTTGGCTTTGTATCATGATATTGATATAAATATATATAGTGAATATATAAATAATAAAACATTTCTTTATTGATTTTGTTTTGTTTCAAATTTATAAAGTCCCTAGAATAGTTAGTCTGTTTAATGGAACATTAAGTATAACTTAATTGTGAGACCCCGTTAAACATAAGGAAACTATTCTTAAAGAATCCGTAGTCAAACTTTATTGTGAAGTGGGATGTCATTAGAGCATAGAGACTATTATGTGGATAGACTGATGATCACATCTCACATATCATGGATAAAGAGTTATCAAGTCTACACATAGATATAAATATTAGGAGTAATATTTATATTGAATTGACCCACCATGAGAATACTACATAGTAAAAGTTATGAAAAATGTCATAAGATATTCTCATAGTGATAGTGGTGTATTCCACCCTTTGACCTGAAACCACTATGTACCCTAGATGTTGGAGTCGAGTGCTTTGTCACCATTCAAACGTTGTTTGTAACAAGATGACTATAAAGTTGGTTGATGGGTACTCCACGAATCATGCTGAGGGACATGAGTGACCTAGATGGAATTTGCCCCTCCTAGATAACAGGAGAAATGTCTACGGGCCCAATATTGAACTGGACAAGGATGACATACTATGCCTTGTGTTCAATATAAACATGAGGGCAAAAGGGTAATTATACACATGAACATTATCACAGAAAGGTTTCGTCAGATCACATGACATTCTCGTCACTTGGGTAGCAGTGATGTGTTGCTAGATACCGCTCACTGTTTATAATAT